>Ga0187844_10000270_pt1 | contig 40124 bp, 36 predicted proteins | sample SpaLakP09_SKY_50_FD_134517 | JGI IMG/M metagenome (GOLD analysis project Ga0187844, IMG submission 134517) | Oligotrophic lake water microbial communities from Sparkling Lake, Wisconsin, USA - SP09_SKY_50 | ecosystem: Environmental > Aquatic > Freshwater > Lake | place: USA: Sparkling Lake... | reverse complement strand
TTTCTGGCGCGAATCCCTTGTCGGGAAGGACGTGGACCCTGGCCGCCGGTTTTGCCGGCAAACCGGTCTATGTGACGAACTGGTCCCAGCCAGTCACCGCCCTGTACTTGAACGGCAGCAAGCTGACCCGGGCCCGCTACCCGAACTACGGCGGCATCGGGCGGGAGTTTTCGCTGATCGATTCGGTGCCCAGCGTCACGAAACTGGTGATGAAGGCGCCCGATGCCAGCGCCTTGGCGGGTATCAATCTGGCGGGAGCCAAGGCTTACATCCGCACCAGTCCCTGGCTTGTCGAGTCCCGGGATGTGGCGAGCTCGGACGGCACCGGCGCCATCACGCTGACGACGCGCCCAAGCTATGCGCTCACGGCTGACGAGGGCTTCTTCGTCGAGGGGAACCTGGCATTGATCGACACGCCGGGAGAATGGTTCCATGACGCAGCCGCCGGCCGGTTGTATGTCTGGATGCCCGATGGCGGCAGTCCCGCAGCGGCCGTGCTGGATAGCGTGGAGCGGGATTTCGGCTTGAAGATTTCGGGCGTCTCCGGCACTCGCGTTGATCGGATCGCGTTCGAGAAGCATGCGCAGGCAGGCCTGCACATCGCCGATGCGCAGAGAACCATGGTGACCGAGGTGCAGGCGCGCGATGCGGGCGTGTACGGCATCTTGATCGACGGCGTCAGCAGCAACCAATCGACCGGCACCAGCGTGCAGCGCAGCACGATCAGCGCCGTCGGCGTCGACGGCATCCATGCGGCCAGCCCTGGCGTCGAGATCGTCGGCAACTTGATCGACGGCACCGGCCTGGGTGGCAGCGACACCGGCGTGTCGGCCGGGGTCTACATGAAGTCCACGGGTGGCTTCGTGCGCGACAACCGTATCTCCAACTCGGCCTTCGCGGCCATCCTGCTGTCCAACGCCAGCGGCGTCACGGTGTCGGGCAACTCGCTGGTGCGGGCCTGCCGCCGCTTCACCGATTGCGGCGCGATCTATTCCGCTGGCGCCCCGGGCGCGGCCCAACGCACGTCCATCTCGTCCAATGCGGTCAGCGACCTGGTGGCGAATGTGGAAGGTGCGGTCGGCGGGGCGGCGGCGCTGGTGGCCGGCATCTATCTGGACGAAGGCAGCTCGGGCCACGACCTGCTGGGCAACATGATCAGCCGGGTTGGCGTCGGCATCAACCTGCACAACAGCGCGAACCACCTGGTTCAGTCGAACCATGTCTGGCTGGCGGACCAGTCGTCCATCCGCGTGCACAACAGCCTGGCGGTGGACCCCGTGCGCGGCAACGTCATCCAGGACAACTCCCTGTATGCATCCAGCCACCTTGACGCCTCGGTGCCTGCCACCACGGCGCCCACGCGCCGCATTGTTTACGCGCAGGACTGGGTGCATCCGAGCGATGCGAGGCTGATGTTCAGCGGCACTGCACCCAATGTCGTGCGCCGCAACAGCGTGGCAAGCCTGACCTCGGCATCGGCTCTGCGCTGGCGCTTGATCAGCGGCTTCACGCCCGAGGAGCTCGACCAGACCCGCTGGGCCACGCTGGCCGCCGCAGAGACCGTGAAGGTCGTCTATCCCGCGCGGCCCTTCATCGTCACGGACGGTGGTGCCAACCTCATCCAGAACAGCAGGTTCCAGGCGGCCGGCGTCGGCTGGTTGCTGCAGTCGGCCACGGCTGGGCCGACGGGTTCGCTGACGTTCGGGACCTGCGCCGCCGAAGGCTGTGCCGACTTCAGCCCTGGCAGCACCAGCGCATTCCTGACGAGCAGCGCGTTCCGCATGTCGGCCACGAGCGCCGGCAACTTGTACCAGTTGCAGGTGCGCGCCGACGGCATCACTTCGGACGCAATGTTGACGATGGCGGTCAACCGCGATGGCGGCGACTTCGCCCAGCTTGGCGTGGTGCTGACCGACCAGCGGATCAGCGGCACTCAGGTGATCGTCGGTGCGTTGTTCAACGCGACCTCCAGCGGCCAGGCTCGATTGAACTTCTCGGGGCTGGCGGGCCAGACGGTGCGGTTGCGGGAGGTGACCGTTGCGCCGGTCAGAAGCTACGAACTGCTGTCGCCCGCCCGTGAATCCGTGCTGCTGGTCAACGAGACCGGCGCAGCGAAGAACCTGGACTGCCCATCGACAGTCTTGCGGACATGCACCGTGTCCGACCTCACCGGCCAAGCGGTCACCTGGCCCGTCACGCTCGCTCCGAACACCGCCAGAGTGGTGTTGAGCGCAGATGAACGATGGAAGCCATGACGCGGGATCAGCGCCCTGGGGCGAATCGCATTGCGCTGCGCGCCATCCGTGTCAAGGCTGTCGAAGGCGTTGACCTTGCCCGCTTGACCGCTCAGGGCTTCCACTTGGCGTCGGCACTTACCACCACCTTCGAGGTGTTCGGTGCCAGCGTGACGGGCCAGGTGACCGGCTGACCGGCAAGGTCCGAGACGACGCAGGTGCGCAGCAGGGTCGACGGGCAGGCGATGCTTTTCGCGACCGCCGTCTCGTTGGACAGCAAGGTCGATTCGCGGCTTGGAGCCATCAATTCATACGCGCCAACCTGCGCCACGGTCACGTCGCGAAGCCGTACAGACTTGCCGGCCAGCCCAGTCAGGTTCAGGCGTGCCACGTCGCTGCTGGTGGCATTGAACAGCGCGTCGACCGAGGTCTCGACGGCGTTGTCGATAGGTTGGGACATCAGCACCAGCCCAAGTTGCGCCCAGTCACCGCCCGCGCGGTTGATGGCCATCGTCAGGTTGGCGCCCGCTACCAGGGCCTGCGCGCGTACACGCAGGTGGTAGAGGTTGGAGCCGGTCGCGCTGGACATCTGGAAGGTGTTGCTCATCAGGAAGTCGCTGGTCGAGCCGGGCGCGAAGTCGGCGCAGCCGGAAGTGCCGCAGGTGCTGTACGTCATCTTTCCGCCCGCAGCAGGCGTCGGCGACCAGAACAGCCAGCTCACGCCAGCGGTTTGCAGCAGGCTGTCCTGGACCAGGTTTGCACCGCCGGAGGTGACGACGAAAGGCCGCGCCGCGTAGGCCGCCTTGGTCGTCTCGCTGGTCCCGTAGGCGCCCCATTGCGCGGCATCGAGCGTCTGATGGGTCCAGCCGCTGAGCAGCGACCAGCGCACGAGGGCAGGTTGGCTCATGGTGGCGGTCACGTTGCGGCGCGAGACGTTGGGGTTGACGCCCGTGAACATCAACGCCGCGTTGCTGCCATGCACCCATTCCTGCGCATAGACCTGACGGGTCGTTGGCGCGGTGGTCGCGGGGGTCGACGCCTCCAGATGGACGGATGCGAAGAGTTCGTTGTCCTGGATCACGTTGCCGCGCACCGTCTCGGTTGGGCTGCTGTTGTGAAGGCGGATGGAGGCACGGTCGGTCAGCCAGACGCGGTTGAGTTGCACGGAGTGGTTGCTGCTGTTGTGCAGGTTGATGCCGACGCCGGTGCGGCTGATCATGTTGTTCGTGACGTCGTGGGTAGAGCTCGCTTCGTCGAGGTAGATGCCGGCGACGAGCGTCGTGGCTCCGCCGACCGCACCCTCGGGATTGGGCACCATGTCGCTGATGACGTTCGACACGATCGTGCTGCGCTGGGCAGCGCTTGGCGCGCCGCCCGAGTAGATCGCGCCGCAGTCGGTGAAGCGCTTGCAGGCCTGGGTGAGCGTGTTGCCCGAGATGGTCAGGCCGGTGGCATTGCCAGGAATGATGGCGGCGAAGGCCGAGTTGGTGATGCGGTTGTCTTTCACCACCCCGCCAACGGACCGGATATACACGCCCGCCGACACGCCGCTCCCCGAAGGCCCCATCCCCGTACCTTCGATGACGCTGTCGGCCACGCGCACGCCGACGCTGGCCGCATCGATACCCATGGTCCCGGCGTTCGTGATGGTCGCGCGGTCGACCGTGCTCCCGTTGGAGCGGCCGGTGCTGGTACCTTCAATCAGGATGGCCGTCGAGCCCGCGTCGCGCGAGGTCACTTCGGTCACGGCGGTGCGCTGGGCGTCGACGATGTAGATGGCCTGCCCCGTCTGGCGTTCGAAGGTGATGTTGTCGACGCGCGCCCCGGCGATCTTCGAAACCTTGACACCCACCGGGCGTTGGGCCGATTCAAGAACGCCGGTCGTGGGACTCTGGCCGTTCGGCGTCCACACGAAGAGCTGCCCGGTCGTGGCGTCGTGGTACCACTCGCCGGCCACGTCCAACAGGGCCAGCTTGCCCTCGACGAAGAAACCTTGCCCGGCCTGCGGCGCATAGGTTGCAAGTCCCTTGAGTGTGATCGCGCCGGTGCTGTCGCTGCTGGCGATGTCGTGCGACTCCACCAGCCAGGGGTTGGTACGGATGAAGGCCTTCGCACCGGTCAGCGACACGCTGCCGAGCGCCGCAGCAATGGCGGCGTCGGGCTTGAGGGTTCTGGCGTCGCGCATGGCCGAGATCAGGCTGAACTCGCGGCCGACGCCGCCGTAGTTGGGGTAGCGCGCGCGGGTCAACGGCGTGCCGTTCCAGTACAGCGCTGACACGGCCTTTGTCCACGATGTGACATACACCGGCTTGTCGCCCATGCCGCTGGCGACGGACCAGGTGCCCGACACGACGTCGGCGCCCGAAATCACAGGCCGGTTGCTCGACGTGCAGCTGCCCCAGGCGCCCAGCACACCACCACCGGCCGGCGCATTGGTGGCATTGAGCGTGAAGGATTCGCGCCAGATACCGCCGCATTTCAGCAGCACGGCATCGTTGGCGCCGAGCTTTTGGGTGGCGGCGCGCGCCAGCGTCTTCCATGGCGCTGCGGCCGTGCCGGCGGCGGTGTCGCTGCCGGTGGCCGAGTCGACGAACCAGCCGCGACCGGTGTAGGTCGTGCCGCCGGTTGTCTCGGCCGTGGCGGTCGCAACCGGCGCCGCCGTTGTCACCTTGGGCTTGGCCGCTTGTGCCGTGGCGTTCGGGCCGTTCTCGGCGCCCGCAGCGGCAACGTCAGAGCCGCTCTTCGCATCGCCTCCTCCGCAACCGGCGAGTGACAGTGTGGCCCCCAGCGCCAGCCCAATGGCTTGAAGGCGCGGGTTGTTCAGTCGGAGGCGGCGGAAGGGTTGAGACAGGCGGTTCATAAGGCTTGGGCGGGGCGAATTGAAGCGATGGACAAACGCGAGATGCGAGGCACGAAAGGCCGCGATTCGGCGCTGAAATGACTGTCGCTGGGTACCGCCGCGAAGGTTGAACCACTTGCCGTAAGCCGTGTAACAAAGATGTGGGGAGACGGTGACCTAGTGCCAAGTTGCGTGATAAGGGTCACTGACGACGGATCGCAGCAAATGGCGCAACGCTCAACGCCACGGCAGATCCGGAAGTTGCGCGCGCTACCGGACCGGTGAGCCCTTGCACACCAATTCGGGCAATACAAGGCTCTCCAAGTCTGAGCGGTCCGGTCGCCTAAATCAAGCGATGCTCGGGACTCCGCCGCCTTGCTTCGCGACAACAAAAGCGCCTGCATCCCTGCAAGGCGCTCAGTTCATGCAATCCTGGCCCAGGACGCGCGCTGAACTGGATCGGGGCGACACTGAACATCCAACCATGCGTTGCGCAAGTGCCGTTCAGGTCGCCCCGCTTCTATATGTGGCTGCAGCGCCGGGCTGCGGCCACCGCCCATGACACCGGTCTGTGTCAGGAAGGCCGACGGCGCCGAGCCAGCGAGCCGACACAGGCCAGTCCCGCCAGCATCAGCGCATAGGTGCCGGGTTCGGGCACCGCCGTGATGAACGAGGTGTACTGGTAATGGCCGCCCAGCGCGCCGCTGCCGGTGCCCTGGATGACTGCCGCATACAGGCCCGCACCGGAAGACGACGGATTGAACGTGCTCCCGCTGCTCGCGTTGTAGGTGAAGCCGGCGCCCGGCAGGAATGCGTCATCGGCCGTCCCGAAAGTGCCATCCGCACCCGCGAAAACGACGAAATACTTGCCATCTGCAATCGCGCGGTCGGGTTCGCCCGTGGAGACCACGACGCTGCCCAGGAAGGCAAAGCCTGCCGGAACGGTGAACGTGTAGGTGTCGGCGAAGCTGCCCGCTGCGACGTCGGCTTCCGTGAACAGGAAAGTCTCAGGATGGGCGCCGAGGTCGGCGAATGCCGCGTGACAGGACCCGAAGGCCGCCGCCAGGGCGACGCCCGCCAACAGCTTGTTGGGACGGTGAAGGTTCATGAGTTGCTCCTATGCCTGTGTGTGCCTCTTTGGGCCTCTGCGGGCATTTGCATGCCGTCGCATGCGCGGATTCTGAACCTCTGGCCTGCAAAGGGCGCACTTCATACTTGGGGGTGAAACCCCGCCGCAGCCCCGGCTTGTTGCAGCCCCTGCGCCCCTCAGCGCCAGGAGATCAGCGCGACGCCTCCCAGGATCAATACGGCACCGGCCACACGGGTGAGATGGACGGTTTCCCCAAGCCAGATGAAGCCCGCCGCCATCGTGAACACATAGGACAGCGCGACGAACGGATAGACCTGGCTCAAGTCCATCTCCGAAAGTGCGCGCAAGTAGACGATTGCGGCCAGCAGGTACAAGCCAAGGCCCAGCAGGACCAGCGGCGAGGCCAGCATCGCGACGAAGCGCTGGATCAGACCCGTGTCAGCCGCCTGCGTCGCCAGGCGAGCGCCGGTGGTGCCGAGTTTCATGACAACTTGCGCCACGGACGTCAGCATCACGATGCCGATCATGATCAGGAGGTTGGTCAGGCCCATGACCTCAGTTCCCTCTCGCCACGACGCCGCGGCACCATTCATAGGTCTGGCTCAGACCCTCGGTGAGCGAGACCTTGGGTTCCCAGCCGATCACCTCCAGCGCCTTGCTGCGGTTGGCCGCGCGGTCGCCGTCGCCCTCGCGGCGCGTCGGGTCGTAGCTGATCTCGATGTTCTTGCCGGAGATGGCAGCGATGGCTTCGGCCAGCTCGCGGATCGAGGTGCTGTAGTCGGGCCCGATCTGGATCACGCCCTTGCCCAGGCCGGCGCCGGCCACGCGCAGCAGCGCGTCCACCACGTCGCTCACATAGACGAAGGCGCGCCGTTGCTTGCCGGAGCCCCAGACGACGTAGGGCTCCTCGGGATGCCGCAGCGCCTTGCGGATCAGTGAGGGGATGACCTGCGAGCGCTCGGGCGACATCTCGCAATGCGGCCCGTAGACGTTGTGGAAGCGCAGCAGGCCGACCTTCATCAGCCCTTCGTTCATGGCCAACTCGGCCTGGTACTCGCCCATCAGCTTGGACCAGCCGTATGACGATTCGGGCAGGGCTGGGTAGACGTCGTCTTCGCGGAACAGTGGCGTCCTGCCTTGCGCGTCGGGCACCGACATCGCGGCCGGGTAGCTGCACGCCGTGCCGACGTAGACGTAGTCGGGCACTTTGTTGGCGACCGCCGCATGCAGCATGTTCGAGTCGATGCGCAGGTTGGTGTTGAACAGCGAGAACTGGTTGCCGAACACGTAGTTGATGCCCGCCACCACGTCGGCCAGGTGGTAGACGAGGTCGCAGCCCTGGGTCACGCGGGCGCAGGCTGCGGCGTCGGTCAGGTCGACGTGGTGGAAGTCCCGGTCCATGTCGATCAGCGGCGTGCCGCTGGGCGCGAGGTGTTCGCGTTTGCCGCGCCAGAGACTGTCCGCCACGCTGACGCGCGCGCCCCGTTGAACCAGCGCAGCCACCAGGTGGGAGCCAATCTGGCCGGCGCCCCCGGTGACCAGCACGTGTTTGCCGTTGAAGTCGGCTTCAAAGCTCATGGAGTTCTCCCGCAGGTAAAAAAGTAGAGGTGGCGCCGGACGAAGGTCGGGCCTGCAATCGGTTCGCCAGCCGCAGCGCGAGCGCGACGACGGTCAGCGTGGGGTTGGCATGGCTGCTGGTGGGCAGCACCGAGGCGCTGGCGACATGCAGGTTCTGCATGCCGTGCACCCGGCAATGTGGGTCGACGACACCGTGCTGCGGATCAGCGGACATGCGGGTTGTGCCGATGTGGTGGCCCAGCACGGCCTTGATGTCCGCCAGCTCTTCACGCGCCGCCGGGTTGAAGACGAGTTCGCCGACGCGCTGCGCATGCAGTTCGTGCGCCAGCAACTCGTGCGTGCGCCAGATTGCGTCGAGGTCTTGTGGCTGCACCTTGAAGTCCAGCCGCATCCGCGCCTGGCCCAGCGCGTCGCGCTCGTTCAGCAGCGACAGGCCGGCGGCGCGGTCGGGCACCTGTTCGGCCTGGAAGTAGAGGTGGAAGGTGTTGGAGCGCGAATCGACGGTCAGGGACGGCAGGCGGCGCTTTTGCAGGAAGCGGCCGCGCGCGAACTTGGGCAGCACCGAGACCACCTGCGGCGAGCCGGCCAGCACATTGCGCAGGTGCCGCCAGTAGATGGCGTACTTGCCGCTGCCCAGCGTGTCGTCGTCGCGCTGGCGCTGGAACAGCTTCTTGGCGAGAAAGGCGGCCGAGAGCACGGCGCTGCCGTGGCTGGGGTCGTCGATCAGCGGGCGGTCGAGCAGCATGTAGGTGTTGAGCAGCTCCAGTTCACGCTGGGTCTTCTCGGAAACCCACAGCCGCCGCCGCACGAACACACCGCCGCTGTCCTGCTCGTAGCCGGAGATGACCGGCTGGCTGGCGTTGAACTTCAGCGTCGCGATGACGCCGTGCACGTGAGACATATAGCCCCGGCCCAGCCAGCCGGCTGAGGCGCCTATCCCTTGCTGCTGACCTTGGCGGGAGGTCATCAGCAGCCTTGTCGTCTCCAGGCCACCGCCGGTGAGGACAACTTCCCGGGGACGGATGGTGAAGCCCTTGCCGCCTGCACCGGCGGCATGCTTGACGGCGACGCCCGTGACGCGCCCGCCCGCAGCATCGGTCAACAACTCGACCGCCACAGCCTCCATCAGCACGCGCACGCCCCGCGAGGTCTGCAGCGTCTTGCGATGCGCCTTGCCGAAGTGCGTGGGCGGGCTCCAGCGTTCCAGCGAGCCGCTGTCGATCGCTCCATCGGCGAAGCCCGGCACCATGGGCCCCGCTGCAGGGCCGAGCACGCTGGTGGCGCGGTAGTCGAAGGCGCCGCATTCGAGCCAGGCGTGCGCCTCGGCGTAGAAGGGGTCGAGTTCGTCCCGGCCGAACGACCAGCCGCTGTGCGGCACCCAGGGCCGGTGCTCGAAGTCGATGGGGTCGTAGGGAATGCAGCGGCCGCCCCACAGCGCGCTGGTGCCGCCAAGCTGGCGGTAGCGGGCCTGGTCCAGCGGCAGGTGGCGGGCCGGGTCGTTGAGTTCGCCCGAGTACAAGGCCTGCGCAGCGCCGGCGCGGTTGATCTTGCCGGCTTCCAGCAGCAGCACCGAGCGACCGGCGCGCTCCAGCGACAGCGCGAGCGCAATGCCGGCCGGGCCGGCACCGATCACGCACACGTCGCAATCGAGGGTCGTGCCGTCCGGGATGTCGCCAGCGAACTCGATCATTGCGAGGCCTCAGCCAGCGCCTGGAGGTTGTCGTTCAGGTGCGACCGGCAGCCCATGCCGACCAGCGCGACGCCCACGCCGGGCGCGGCCAGCACAGCAGCGAGCGCGCTGGCGCGCAGTGCCGGCCGGGTGGCGAGCGTGCCGCCGCTGAAGATCTCGCGGGCGATCACGCCGATGTTGCGTTCGCGCAGGTCTGTCAGCAGCGCGAGCACGTCGGCGGGCAGCCGTGACTCGCCGGTGGCGGCGTTCGCCTCAGGCGTGAGTGGCAGTTGCAGGCAGCTCAGGCCGGTCCAGCGCGCCCAGCGTGGCGCATCCGAGAGCCGAGCCGCAGAGACGCCGAACCAGCGCAGCTTGCCGGCGTCGCGCAGCTCGTGCAGCAGCGCCAGCACGTCCTCCCGCTCGGCCACTTCGACCGGTGGGCTGTGCAGCAGCAGCAGATCGATGTGCTGCACGCCCAGCCGCGTCAGGCTCGCGTCCACGCGGTCCCGCAGATAGGCCGGCTCGAAACACTGGCGTTCGCTGGCCCGCCGCAGTTCAGTGCTGCGCGCACGGCCGCCGCGCCAGCGCCGCAGCAGCGGGTTCAGCATCGGCTTGACGAGGCGGATCACCTGCTGCGACTGCGACAGACGCATGCCGACCTTGGTGCAGACGACGACCTGTTCGCGTCGGCTGGCCAGCAACTGGCCGAGCAGCCGCTCGCTGTCACCCTGGCCGTAAACATCTGCGGTGTCGAAGAAGTTCACACCCTGGTCGACAGCGGCGAACAGCGTGGCCCGGACCTCTGCGGGTGCATGCCGAGTGGCCAGCGACGCGATGGTCGAGCAGCCAAAGCCCAGCCTGGACACGGCCAGGTCGGTCGGGGGAAAAGGGTGCGCGGCCAGGCTCATCGTCAGGCTGGCACCAGTCGCTGGTACACGGTTTCGGTGGCGCGGACCAGCGAGCTCCAGCCCTGGTCGATGGCGGCCTGGCGCAGCAGCGGCTGCATGCGGTCGCGCAGTTCGCGGTCGTCGAGCACCCGCAGCAGCGCCTGGCTCAGCGCCTCGACGTCGGACGGCGGGATCAGCAGGCCGGTCTCTTCGTGGATGACCGCCTCGGCCGCGCTGGCGATCGTGGTGGCCACGACCGGCTTGGCGTAGCCCAGCGCCACCGGAATCACACCGCTGTTCCAGCCCGATTCATACGGCAGCACGACCGTGTCGGCGCGTTCGAACCAGCCCGCCATGCGCTCAAAGGACACGTACTCGGCCACCAGGCTGACGTGCTCCCGCATGCCATGACGAGCGATCGTCTCGTGCAGGGGCGCGAGATCCATGAAGGGCTTGCCGACCACGGCCAGGTGGGTGTTGGGCCGCGTTTGCCGCAGGCGGGCGAAGGCTTCGAGCAGCGTGGCTATGCCCTTGCGGGGTTCGATCAGGCCGAAGCACAGGATCAGAGCGCGGCCCGCGGGAATGGCGGGCGGCTCGGCCTTCACGTCGCGCCGCACGAACTCCAGCAGGTCAGGCACGGCGGCCACGCTGGAGTGGTCCACATCGATGGCCCATGAGCGGCGCACGAAGCCGCGGTTCTCTTCCGAGTTGAAGAAGATGTGCTGCATGCGCTTGAGCAGCGCCTGCGCGGCCTTGTCGTGGTGCTTGCGGCGGTTGTTGGAATGCAGGTCCTGCGGCGTGTAGACGGCCGCCGCCGGGAACAGCAGGCGTAGCGCCCGGTCGAGCAGCCACAGCATGTCCGGGTGCTGGCCGCCCTGGTAGTGGATGACCTGCGGGCGCAGTTTGCGCAGATGCCGCCACAGCCGCCACCACAGCAGCGGGCGTGGGCGGAAGCGGTCGATGGCCTCCAGCACGGTGTAGTCGCGTGCATAGCGGCCGAGCTCGTAGCCCACGCCCGTGAGCAGGCTGACCTGGTGGCCGTTGCGGGCGAGGTGCGACGCGAGGTTGTGCGTGTACTGCGCCGTGCCGGCGCGCGCCGTGGGGCTGACGAACAGCACGCGCTTGGGGCTGGCCGCGGGGAGGGTCTGGGCCGGCGAACTCATGATTGATAGGCGTGAAGTTGCGCCAGCGTCACTGCGCGCATGTCCTGGCCGTCGGCGCTGGCGCGGAACCACTCCACGGTGCGCTGCACGGCTTCTGGCAGCCGCCAGCGCGGCTGCCAGGGAAGCAGCTCGTGCGCCTTGGTGCAGTCGAGCTTCAGAAAATGGGCCTCGTGCGGTGCATCTGGCGGCGGGTTGTAGACGACCTGCGCGCCGGGCCAGTGGCCGGTGGCGAGGTCGACGACTTCGCGCACCGAGCGGCAATCCGCGTCCTCGGGGCCGAAGTTCCAGCCGTCCGCAAAGGCTGCGCCCTGCGTGGCCAGCGCCTCGGCCAGCAGCAGGTAGCCGCGCAGCGGCTCCAGCACATGCTGCCAGGGGCGGATCGCACCGGGCGAACGCACCTCCAGTGCATGGCCGGCACCGAACGCGCGCATCGCATCGGGCAGCAGCCGGTCTTCGGCGAAGTCGCCGCCACCGATGACGTTGCCGGCGCGCGCCGTGGCGATGAAGGTCTCGCCGGTGCCGAAGAACGAGCGGCGCATCGCACTCGTCACCAGTTCGGCGCAGCCCTTGCTGTTGCTGTACGGGTCGTGGCCGCCCATCGCGTCGCCCTCGCGGTAGCCCCACATCCACTCGCGGTTCTCGTAGCACTTGTCGCTGGTCACGCTGACCACCGCGCGGACGCCGGGCTGGTGGCGTATGGCTTCCAGCAGGTTGACCGTGCCCATCACGTTGGTGGCGTAGGTCTCGACCGGTTCGCGGTACGACCGGCGCACCAGCGACTGCGCAGCCAGGTGCAGCACGATGTCGGGCTGCGCACCGGCCAGCGCACTCTTCAGCGCGGTCAACTCGCGCACGTCGCCATGCAGGTGCGTGATGCCTCGCGCCACGCCGGCGAGCGTGAACAGGTTGATCTCACTCGGCGGTGCCAGCGAGTAGCCCGTGACCTGGGCGCCCAAGGACTCCAGCCACAACGCGAGCCAGGCGCCCTTGAAGCCGGTGTGGCCGGTTACGAAGACCCGTTTGCCGCGCCAGAACGCGGGGTCGGGCAGGCGCTGCGGATCAAGGCGAGGCGCGCTCATTTCCAGGTCTTCCATGGCGCCCGGCCCTCGCTCCACAACAGCTCCAGCGCCTGCTTGTCGCGCAGGGTGTCCATGGGCTGCCAGAAGCCTTCGTGCTGGAAGGCCGCGAGCTGGCCGTCGTGCACGAGCTTTTCCAGCGGCTCGCGTTCCAGCGTGCTGTGGTCGCCCTCCAGGTAGTCGAAGATCTTCGGCTCGAAGACCAGGAAGCCGCCGTTGATCCAGCCGCTTTCGGTGATCGGCTTCTCGGCGAAGCGCTTGACCTGGCCATCCTGGATGTCCAGCGCACCGAAGCGCGCCGGCGGGCGCACTGCGGTGATCGTGGCGACCTTGCCGTGCTTGCGGTGAAAGGCCAACAGGGCGGTGATGTCAACGTCTGAAACGCCGTCGCCGTAGGTCAGCATGAAGGTGCCGTCGCTCAGCCACGGCCTCAGGCGCAGCAGACGGCCGCCGGTGAGGGTGTCCAGGCCGGTGTCGATGACGGACACGTCCCAGTCCGTGTCGCTCGCGTTCAGCAACTGGCGCTCGCCGTGCTTGAGGTTGACCCGGTAGTCGTTGTGGAAGAGGTTGAAGTTCAGGAAGTAGTGCTTGATCAGCTCGGCCTTGTAGCCACAGGCAATGATGAAGTCCTTGTTCCCGTGGCCGGCGTAGCCCTTCATGATGTGCCACAGGATGGGCTTGCCGCCGATCTCGATCATGGGCTTGGGTTTGGTTTCGCTCTCTTCGGCGATGCGGGTTCCGCGGCCACCCGCCAACAGCACGGTTTTCATGGTGTGAGTCCTTTCATGGCTTGCCTTCAAATGGTTCGCACCAGCGTCATGAGCAGGCGGTCGCCCTGGCGCTGCAACGAGCTGTCGGCGACACGGTCGGCGATGCCTTGGTAGCGCATGGTCAACCACGTTCTGGCATCGAGCGGCAGCGTGCCCGTGACACGCGGACGCAAGGTTCGTACCGAACCGAAGCCGCCCGGGTCGAAGCCGATCGGGCGGTATTGCGCGCCGACCCATGCGACCTCCAGCCGCCCCCGGTCAGCGACCCGGAGCGTGGCGCCTATGCGTGCGCCGCGCATCTCGTACAGGCGGCCCAGGCCAGCCGGCGCGGTCACGTCACGCTCTAGCGCGAGGTCCCATTGACCGCGCGCGTGCGTCTGCGTCAGGCTCGCGCGCCAGACGGTCATCGACGGCCCATTGCCCTTGGCTGCGCCGATGGCGGCACGACTTGTCAGGGTCTCGCTCCACTGGCGTTCGGCTTCGAGCCAGGCGGCGCCATAGCGGGCGTTGGGTCTGTCGGCGAAATCGGCGCGGCGTTCGCGCAGCAGCACACCCAGGCGCAGCAGTGCGTCGTAACGCCAGTGCCCGCCCAGCTCGATGTCGTTGGCCTGGGTGCGCACGTAGTCGGGTGCGCGCGAGTTCGCCCAGGTGCCGACCCAGCGCGCTGCAACGTCGGTGCGCGGTCCGGTGCGCCAGCCGGCGTCCAGCTCATGCCGCTGGTAGCTGGCGGCGTAGCGTTCTTCGGGTGGGCCACCCGGTACAGGTGCGGCGGGTGTGTTGCCGGCCGCGTCATGCGAGCGCAGCAGCGTGCCGAGGTAGGTCAGAGAGCTGGTTTCGGTGCTCCTGAAGATCGCGCTAGCCTGCACCGTTGACGCATCCAGGCGCTTCGCGTCGTAGTCGCCCTGCACGCCGTGCAGCAGTTCGGCCGACGCATCCATCTCGACGCGGTGGCGCGCGCTTTCCTGCTTCCAGTTGAGGCCCGGCGCGACGATGAGTGCCGCGCCCTTGCGTCGGTGGTCGATGGCCAGCAGCAGGTTGTTGTCGGTTTCAAGCGCAGCGCTCAGGCGGGCCTGCCAGGGCGAGCGGTCGACGCGCGGAGGAATCAGTGCGCGGTTGCCAGGTTCGCGCAGCGCCTGCAGCTCCGCCGGGACGCGGGTGCTGGCGATGCCGTTGGCCCAGGTCCGGAGTTCGCCGAAGGGCAAGGTCGACGGGGGCGCGGGCGGGGTCTCGCTGGCCGCGTCGACGTCGGCCGCGCGCACCGGGGCACCCGCCAGCCCAAGTAGGCAGGCCAGGTGCAGGGTGAGCGCGTCATGCAGTCTCATTGAGCGATCACGGTGTCGCCGGGTTCGAGCACGGCGGGGCTTCGTGCGTCTCCACGGACGTAAGCGTCGTAGTCGAAGGTCTCGCGCGTCTCGTTGCCGCCGCTGCGGCGCACGATCAGCACCTTGTCGCGCTTGGCGAAAGGCGTGAAGCCATTGGCCATGGCGACAGCCTGCAGCACGCCCACGGGCGCACGCAGGATCAGCTCGCCGGGCCGCAGCACCTCGCCGAGCACGTAGACGCGATAGCTCTGCACCTGCACCAGGCTGACCGTCACCACCACCTCACGCAACTGTTCGCCGAGCTTGGCGGCGAGGGCGGCTTCAACATCCGCGAGCGTGCTGCCTTGCACATTGAGCTGCCCGGCGAGCGGGTAGCGCAGCGTGCCGTCGGGCGCCACCGGCAGTTGCATGCTGAGGGCCGGCTGCTTCCAGACGGTGACGCTGAGTACGTCGCCGGGGCCGAGCCGGAAGGCGCCAGGCGCGGCTTGCGCCGCTTGCGGCGTCTGGGCCTGGGCGGCGCTGCTGAACAGCAATGCCAGGCACCAGCCCAGGATCAGAGCGCGTGGCATGCGCAGGAGGGTCGTCGTCATGATCATGTCGGTACCTTGATGGCCACCGCGCTGTGCTGCTGCACGCGCAGGCGCATCTCCAGGCGAGGCAGGCCTTGCTCGCGCGAGCGCAGCACCTCGTGATAAATGGCGGTTGTTCGTGCCGCCATCGCTGCCACTGTGAAGCGCTGCTCCACGCGCTCGCGCGCCGCGTGGCCGAGGCGGCGGCGCAGGTCGGCATCCGCCAGCAGGGTGCTGGCCTCGCGCACCAGCGCGGGCACGTCGCCTGGCGGCACGATCAGGCCGCTTTCGCCGTGCACCATCATTTCGCGGTTGCCGCCCACGTCGGTCGCGACGATGGGCAGCCGCATGCTCATGGCCTCCAGCAACGAGTAGCTGAAGCTTTCGACGTAGGAGGACGAAATGAGTGCATCGAGGTTGCCCAGCACGGCCGGGATCTCGCTGGACGCCACGTTGGTCAGCAGCGCGCGGCCGGTCAGGCCCAGCTCGCCAATGGCGCGCTGGACCTCGGCCTTGTATTCGCCCCAGCCCGGCGGCGCGTCGCCAATGATCAGGAAGCGGGTGCGCGGGTCGCGGTCCGCGATCTCGCGCGCCATCTTCAGGAATTCGATCTGGCCCTTGACCGGATGCACCCGGCCCACCATGCCGAACACGAAGCAGTCCGATGTGCCGAAGAAACGCTGGCGCATGTCCGGCACCGGCTCGCCGGGCTGGAAGCGCGAGATGTCCACGCCGTTGTGCACCACCACCACCGGCGAGCGCTGCGCGCCCTCACCGGCGAAGGCGGCCATGTAGCCCGAGTCGGTGATGACCGCGTCGGCCCGCGCCTGCGCCTTGCGGTCGGCCCAGGTGTAAAGCGCACCGCGCGTGAAGCGGCCGCTGAAGTTGGTCCAGCCGAAGAAGGCGTTGACGAGTGCGACCTTCTCCAGCCGCGCGGCCAGCAGGCCGATGATGTCGGCCCGGTGGTCGAGCGCATGGACGATGTCGGCCTTCTCCGCGCGGATGCGCTCCCGCAGCAGCGCGCAATCCTGCAGGCCGAACTTGGACTTCACCTCCACCAGGTCCAGCGCCAGCTTGCGGCGGCGGGCCTCGATGATCCACGGCGTGTTGTCCATGCCTGGCTTGATGGCGGCCACCAGCCTGGCCTGCACCTTCTCAGGGTCCAGCGCCTGCAGCAGTGCGAAGGCGTAGCTCTCGGCGCCGGTCACGTCGCTGATGCCGCGGGCATTGCGGAAGTAGAGAACGCGAAGAGGTCGTGTCGCCATGGTGGGTTTCAAACGGTAGGAGGAAGGCCGGCCGCATCTGCCGGCGCGCTGCGGTGGCGAATGGCATGGAGCACCATCGCGACGATCAGGCCGGCCTGCAGCATGCGTGCGCCGGTGGTGGCCCAGGCCGCGCCGAGCACGCCGTGCCCGGGCACCAGCCAGGCGGCGAGCGCGCACCAGGCGGCGAGCGCCATCACGCCCGACAGGGCGTAGGCGTGTGGCCGGTCCAGGGAATACAGCACCAGGTACAGCGGGTGGCTGAGCAGCGTGGCGATGAAGCCGGGCAAAAGCGCGCGCATGACGGCGGCACTGTCGGCATAGGCGGCGCCATAGACCAGGCCGACGATCAGGTCGGCCAGCGGCATCAGCAGTACCAGGCCCAGGCTGACGGCGAAGAGCCGGGGCGTCAGCGTGCGCACGTAGCCGCGCAGCCCGGCGAGGGTGTCGATGCGCGACGTGGACGGCAGCTTGACGGTGAGCAGCGCCACGGTGAACTGGTCGACGATCAGCAGCAGCGTGGCCGCTGCCGCGTACACACCTCCCGCTGCGGCGCCCTTCACATGCGTGAGCACCGGCACCGCCAGGTAGGCTTGCAGCAGGAAGCACAGGTTGGCCAGTGCCGTCCATTTGCCGAAGCCGAACAGTTCGCGCAGGGTGCTCGCGTCAACACGCATGCGGCGCAGGTCGGCACCCAGCAGGCTCATGCCGATCGCAGCGACGAGGATGAAGCACAGCGTCTGCGTCCAGACCAGCGGCCACATGCCCAGCGTGCCGGCGACCCAGAGCACTGGCACAGACGCGAGGCGCAGCAGATTGCCCAGCGGCGTGAGCAGCGCGTAGGCGACAAAGCGCTCGCGCGCCTGCAGCACTGCCAGCGAAAGCGTCGCGAAGCTCGCGGCAATCGCGGTGAAGGCGCCGACCCGCGTGACCCGGACCACCTCGGGCGCCAGCCACCAGGCGCTGGCGGCCCAGAACAGCGCCAGCATCGGCACGACGAGCAGCGCGCGCATCACCAGCGCCGAGCCGAGCACGGCCGAGGCGCGTTGTGCGTCGGCGCCGTGGTACTTGGCGTAGAAGCGCACGACGCCGGGGTCGAAGCCCTCGCCGATCAGGTTGTGGGCCCAGATGGTCACGACGGTGAACGTGGTGAACAAGCCGAACTCGGCCGGCCCGAGCACCCGCGCCACCAGCAGGCCCACGAGGAAGGCGCAGCCGGCCTTGAGCATGTTGGCGGCGAACACCAGCAGCGCCGGGCTCGCGGCATGGCGGCGCGTGGCCTGCCAGAAGCGACCGTCCGAGGTGGTGGGCGTGACGCTCATCGCGCGGCACCCTCCGGCGGGACGGACTTGACGGCAAGGATCTCGAACGATGCGTTGCGGTACACCACCGGCAAGGCGGCGCCATTGGCCGCAGCGAAGCGGGCCAGGTCGTCCGGATGCTCGTAGTCCATCTCCTTGGCCAGCGCACCCAGGCCGACCACGATGTGCGTGACGCCGTGCTGGCGGATCAGGCCCCAGAGTTCGGCGTCGGTACGAAAGCCGTAGGGCGAGATGGCGTGCCGCTGGGTGTAGAGCGGGAAGGCGCGTGCCCGGCCCACCAGCAGCACCGCGTCAGCCGGCGTGTGCTCGCGCACCTGCGCGAACACGGCCTGGCCGTCTGCATCGGTCAAGCCGGGTCGGACCTCACCCCGGGGGGCGCCCGCATAGGCGCTGGCATAGGCGATGGCCGTGCCGCCGGCAAGTGCCCAGAGTAGCCATCGGGCTGGCGCCGTGCCGAGGCGGTGCTGCAGCACGCCCAGGCCGGACCATGCGTGGTACAGGTAAATGGCGAACAGCGGCAGCATGTAGCGCTGCTGGATCATCGTGCCGACCCAGTAGACGATCAGCGGCGTCATGTACATGACGGGGATGACCTCCAGCACCGTGATGCCGCGCCTCACGTTGGCGACAAAGCCGACCACCGCCAGCAGCGAGACCGCCGCGAACATCGCGCCGCGCAGGCCGAATCCCCAGGGCTGGGGCAAGCCATTGCTCCACAGCAGCGACAGGCTGCTGACGTAGCTGCGGGTGTTGTAGACCACGGTATGCGGGTCGAGCGTGACAAGGCTGGCATAGCCGCCGTCCGAATGCAGCGTGAGCGACTGCAGCAGTGCCAGCAGCAGCCAGGTTGGCAGCGCGACGGCCAGCACCGGGCCGATGCGCCGCAGCCGCCATGCTTCGGTCACGAGCAGGGCCGGCAGCAGCACCATGCCGACGCTGCGCGTGCCGTAGGCCAGGTAGGCAACCAGGCCCAGCACCAGGCCTTGCGTGATGCGCCGACCGTCCCAGGGCTGGCGCATGCCGCTCCAGCGGTCGCCCAGCCAGAGCGTGAGCAGAAAGAACAGCAGGAACAGCGAGTCGGCGCGTACCTCGTTGCCGAAGCCGATCACGTAGGGGCACAGGCCGATGAGGGCCACGCCCACCCGTGCCGCCGCCGTGCCCACACGGGGCCGCAGCAGCGCGTAGCCGGCGGCCAGGGCGGCGCCGAACATCGTGATGCCGACGATCTTGAGCATCTGCAGGTCTGGCCCCCAGATCGCGATGGCCGGCACGATGGCCAGCGGGTAGACCGGCGGGTAGGTGGCCGGCCCAGGCACCGCCCAGGGGTTGGCGGTATAGCCGGTGTCGCCATAGGGGTGGCCGGACAGCAGGTTCAGCGCATGCGCCACGTACATCGCGAAGTCGTCCGACCACTCGTGCCCGGGCCGCAGGCTCGCCACCTGCAGCGCCACGATGGCCAGCACCAGCGCCACGAGCACCACCGCCTCGCGGCTGCCCGCGCGCGCGGCCGTCTCGTGGTGCTGCAGCGTGGTCGAGGTCACGCGGCCCGCTCCAGCTTGCCCACGTACTTGTCGCAGCGCCGGATGCCCAGCCTGTGCAGCACGTACTCGCCCAGGATGGCCAGGATGGAGAAGCCGGTGCGCCAGACGTTGAGGTGGTTGTCTTCGTCGCCGTAGTGCGTCGGGATGGGCACCTCGACCACGCGCAGGCCGAACACGCGGCACTGGATCAGGATCTCCACATCGAAGTGGTAGTAGCCGGCGTTGCGCTCCAGCGGCAGCCGCGCGAGCGCGTCGCAGCGGTAGGCCCGGTAGCCCGAGTGGAACTCCGACAACCGCCAGCCGAGCACGAGGTTGGCGATGCCGGTCAGGAACTTGTTGCCGAGGAAGCGGTGCAGCGGCATGTTGCCGGCCAGCGCGTCGCCGGCCAGGCGCGAACCAAAGCACATGTCGGCCTCGCCGCGCACCAGCGGGCCGACGATGGTGTCCAGCAGCTCGGGTGCGTACTGGCCATCGGCGTGCAGCATCACGACGATCTCGTGGCCCTGCTTGATGCAATGGCTGTACGCCACCTTCTGCGAGCCGCCGTAGCCGACGTTGTTGGGGTTGCGAATCAGGGTGAAGTGCGGCAGCCCAAGTTCGCGCGCGGTCTCGCGGGCCACCTCGGAGGTGCGGTCGGTGCTGGCGTTGTCGACCACGATCACCTCGGCGGTGCGCGCCAGGAAGTCGGCCGGGATGCGGCGCATCACCTGGCCGATGAAGCGCTCGGCGTTGTAGGCGGGGATGTAGATGGCAATCGTCATGGGTGCTTCCCGGACCTGGCTTTCATGATTTGTCCGAGTGCGGCGCCCAGCGGTACGGTGAACCACACGTCGCGCACCATCGGGTTGAGGCTGATGAACACGAACTGGCCCACCAGCACGACCAGCAGCGTGCGCGCGTAGGGCCCGAGCACCGGGTCGTGCCAGGCCGCCCGCACGCCGCGCAGCGCCAGCACCCACAGCGCGATCAGTGCGGCAAATGCGAAAACGCCCGCGTCTGCGGCCACGCCGATGAAGGCGTTGTGGATGTCCTGCGGGTGGAACGGGCTCTGTGCCCAGCCCGGCAGGAAGGACTGGTAGTGGTGATAGGTCTGGCCAAGCCCCATGCCGGTCAGCGGGTGCTCCATGAACAGGTTCCAGCCGCCCACCGAGGACTCCATGCGGAACTGCAGCGAGCCGGCGGTGGAGGTCAGTTGATCGGCGCGCAGGTCGCTGCCGATATGGCGCAGTTCCTCGATCGTCTGCGCCAGCTTGGGCATGCTCCAGCCGTGCGCCGCCAGCGCGAGCACGAAGCCGATCACGCCGGCCACCACCAGCCCGCGGCCCGGGCGCGACCAGATGCACAGCGCGGCCGCACCCATGGCGACCAGGCCGAGCAGCGAACTGCGGGAGACGGCGCAAGTCCAGGCATAGAGCAGCAGGCCCACCGCGCCCAGCGCCAGCAAGCGCCCGGCCAGGCCCGCCCGCACGCCCAGCAGCAGCGCAAACGGCAGCACCATTTGCAGATAGCCCGCCAGGTAGATCGGGTGCGGCGTCGTGCCTTCGGCGCGGAAGTCTCCGCTGGTGCCTTCGACGTTGTTCACGGCGGCCGAGCGCCAGTCGCCCGGCAGCACGAGGCGGAAGTGCACCTGCGCGACCACGACGAGCGCTTCGACGACGCCGGCGATGACCAGCGCCATCGTCGCGGCGCGCACGTCTCTGTCGTCGCGCACCATGCTCAGCGTCAACAGGAACAGGATCATCCGGGTGACGTAGCCGGTGAGTTCCTTGTTGACGCGGATGGCATCGACCGATGCGCCGTTCAGCACCGAGGCCATCACCACCGACGCCGCGATGGTGGCCATGAACAGCGTGCCCGTCAGCGCCGCCGGGCTGCCCAGCGGGTTGGGCCAGGGGCTGCGCCGCAGCACCGCATTGCAAAGCACGGAGGCCACGACAAGCGGGATGACAAGCCGGGTGACCGTGAGGCCGGAGCCGAAGTCCACCGTCACCGGGATGGACGCGATCAGCAGCCAGAAGCTCCAGCGCGGATGCATCATCAGCAGCACCACCATAGGCGCGGCGATGACCAGCACCAGCGCCTTGGCGCCGAACTCTGCCGACGCAAAACCCAGCGCGAGCGCGAGCGCCGCCGCGGCCAGTGGGCCGGGGTTGGGGCGGAAGGTGCGCAGGGCCGTCATGTGGTGGGAGGGCGAAGCGGCGACGTCAGGCGTCGGGTTCGAGCAACGTGATGCGGCGCTCGTCGGGCGCCTTCGAGTCGTACGGATCGTCGGCGTAGGCCAGCAGCAGCATCATCTCGGTGCCGTCGTTCTTGAACGCGTGCGCGACGCCGGGCAGCACCTCGATGATCTCGGGCCGGTCGGCGCGCAACTGGGTGAGCGCGGACTCGCCGGTCGCGATCACGCGTGTGGCCATCGTCGCCGTGCCCTGGATGACGCAGAACCACTCGCGCGCGTGCTCGTGATAGTGGTTGCCCTTGACCTGACCAGCGTGCGCGGCCGTGATGTAGATCTCGCCGAACTCGCGGTGACCCTCGGCGATGTGTTCGCGCATCAGCAGCTTGATCAGCCAGCCGCGGGCGTCCTCTCGCCGCAGCAAGGCGCGGCGCGTCACGCCGGGAAGAATGGTGTTGTCGTTGTCGCTCATGTCTTGTTCCTCAGATCAAGGTGCCGGCGGCCAGGGCGCGGCGGTACCACGGGATGACCTCGGCGATGCCGTCCGCGAACTTGATGCGCGGCTGCCAGCCGAGGATCTCGCGCGCCCGGCTGGCGTCGCCGCAGCTGCGCCAGAGCTCGGCCTCGCGGTACTTGAGCAGGCCGAACTGCGGTTGGCCGCGGCTTTCGGCGAGGCGGAAGATCAACGCCACCGCGTCGCGCACCGAGGTCTCCTCGCCGCTGCTCAGGTTGAAGATCTCGCCTTCGATGCCGGGCACCAGGGCGGCGCGCAGGTAGCCATCGACCATGTCGTCGACATGCGTGAACTCGCGCGTCTGCTCGCCCAGCGTCATGGGGAACTCGCGGTCGCCCAATGCCGCCAGGATGGCCTGCGGGATGAGGCGCACCGCCTCCTGCTCCGGGCCGTAGCTGAGGAAGGGGCGCATCGTCACGACCGGCACGCCGCGCGCGCGATAGGCCATCTCACACCACATCGACGCGGCCGCCTTGGAGGCGGAGTAGGGCGAAACCGGGCGCAGGCGTGCGGCCTCGGTCACCGGCGGTTCGGTGTCGCCGTATTCCTCGCAGCTGCCGGAGTTGACGATGCGCTGCACGCCGCCGTCGGCCAGCGTGTTGACCAGGCGCACCGTGCCGATCAGGTTGACGTTGAGTGCCAGCTCGTCGTTGCCGCGATCGCGGCCCACGTTGGTGAAGGCGGCCAGGTGAAAGGCGTAGCGTGGCCGCACCTGGGCCACCACCCGCACCAGCGCCTCGGGGTCGCACAGGTCGGCGCGCAGCACGGTGATCTGGTCAACCAGCGGCGCCAGCTTGTCCAGGCGTGACGAGGGCCGCAGCAGCACACTGACTTCGGCGCCCAACGCCACCAGCGCGCGCGTCAGGTGCGCACCGATGAAGCCGGACGCACCGGTGACGAGCACGCGCTGCCCGGCAAAGGATTTGAGATCGACTGATGGAGATGTCATGCGTCCTCGGGGTTGCAGCGGCATCAGCGGCCGGGCGCGCCGGTGCGCACGCGGAACTGGTAGGCCGGGTTCTCGCCCACGCTCTTGCGCCAGGCGGCGCTCTCGCCGGGAAAGGGCTCGCCCAGGCGCGGTACCTGGCAGCAGATCTCGGCAATCAGGAAGTCGGCCAGCGTCAGCGCCTTCACGCGCGGCATGGTGGGCAGCACCTGGGTCATGACCTCGGACAGGATGGCCGAGCGGTCCAGCTTCTTGTCGCCGACCGCGGCGAACTCGGGCAGGAACATCGGTCGCTGCGTGACCTCTCCCCACGCCGCGTAGCCGGGCGCCAGCGCGTTCGTGATGAGGTCGGCATCCTCGCTCGGCGAGCGGCCCCACTTGGGGTCGATGAAGTAGGTGCTCTGGCCGACCCAGTCCATGTAGTCGTCGCCCGGATAGTTGAACTTGGGATGCAGCCAGATGCTGTGGTCGGTCGCTTTCGGGTTCATGTAGCCGCTGTTGGCATACATGAACCAGGTGACGTTCTTGACGCCCTCCTCGCGGAACAGGTCGATGACGTGGCGGTGGGCGTCCCGCAGGCGCTCGGGGCCGTCGGGCACGCGCGGGTCTCCGTACTGGCCGCAGATCTCTTCGGCCTCGGACATGCGCGTCTCACCGTCCTTGCCGAACATCATGGCGGACTGCCAGTTGAACTCGCTGAACAGGGCCAGCATGATGGGCTTGCCATAGGCCTTGATCTCGCGCGCCACCTTGCGGACGTAGTCGTCGAACTCGCCCTTCAGCAGGCGCGGCACGGTGACCTGGGTCTTGCGCATGCCGAACCACCAGGCGTACGAGGCGAAGTCGCAGCACTGCAGGGCCCAGGTCACGGCCAGCACCGAGCCCTGCGCTTCGAGCTGGCGGGCGAGCTGAATGGGCGTGACGCCACGGTCCTCCATGTCGTCGTTGAAGGTGCGCAGCTTCGGGCTCTTGCTGGCGAAGTCGGCGTCGGAGACCCAGTCGTGGAAGGTGAAGACGATGGCCGGCGGCTTGCCGGTCTTGCGCGCGAAGGCTTTCACGTCGTCGCGCGTGGTGCCGATGCTGTAGACGCCGGCATAGATGCCGCTGGGCGAGGGCAGCACCTTCACCGCATCAGCGGACTCTCGGGTCTTGGAGGCCGGCAGCTTGGGTGTCTCGTTCTTGCAGGATGCCGCAGCGCGCTCGTGCTTGATCCGGAACTCGTTCTTCCCGGAAGCCGACGCAGCTGCGCCAAAAAGCAGACCGCCCGCCAGCAAGGCGGCCAGCAGGGCGGCCCGCTTGCACTTGTCAGCCATGCCCGGGCGTCGCCGCACGGCGATCGAACTGCACCACCAGGAAGTAGCCGAACTCGCGCACCCAGGGCAGCTTCTGGCACAGCTTGTCGGCCGCGTTCAGCAGCCAGCTCAGCGGCGGCACGCGGCGGCGCAGCACGTAGAAGTCAACCAGCCGGAAGAACACGAACTCGGGGTGGTGCACCTGCACCGTGCCGTCGAAATGCTCACGCATCTTCTCGAAGTCAGACAGGCGCAGCGGGTGCTCATGGTCGTCGCCATAGCGCGGGATGCCCATGCGACCGACGATCTTCTTGCGCGCCCACATCAGGATCGGGTTGCGCGCCGAGTTCTCGACGAAGACCGCGCGGCCGCCCGGCTTCATCACGCGCTGCAGCTCCTGCATCGCGCGCGGGATGTCCACGTGGTGCAGGACGCAAGCGCCAAACGCGAGGTCGAATGACGCATCGGGGTAGCTCAGTTCCTCGAACACCAGGGTGCTGATCTTGACGTCCACGCCGTTGGCCATTGCCAGCCGCGCGGCGATGGCCAGGTCGGGCTCGGAGATGTCGAAGGCATCGACCTTCGCGCCGTGCTTGGCCAGCATCACCGAGGTGTGGCCTTTGCCGCATCCGCAGTCGAGCAGGTGCTTGCCGCGCATGTCTCCTAGCAGGCCGAGCGCGTGGTTGTACTGACCGTACAGGCCGCACAGCGTGAGCCAGTAGTCGTGCGGTTGATAGAAGCCGTCGGTGCCGACCCAGTCCGGGTCGGACGGGGAACGGGCGATCGACAGGGCGTTGGCGTTGGCGGTAAGTGACATGGAACGCTCCTCGATGATTCAGGTTCGCATCGCATGGCGGGGCGACAGCAGCCAGCCGTACACCCAGCCGGGGATGACCAGGCGGCGCCGGTTCAGCACCACCCCCATCAATCGGCCACCGGCTGCTTCGATGATGCGCAGGGTCTGGGTGGCGTTGAAGCCGGTCGTGTGTTCGGCCTGCACGACCAGAATCACCCGGTCGGCGATTTCCGGCAGCCAAAGGCCGATGCCGGAGCTGCCGACCGCCGGCCCGTCGATCAACACGGTCTCGAATTGTTCGCACAACGTGGCCAGCGCCTGCCGCGCCGCATCGATCGCCGACGCGTCGTTGCGGGACATGTCGATCGCGGCCATGCCCTCCGGCAGAAGCATCGTGGCCGACGAGGCATCGATGACTGCACACGCCTTCTCGCGCCGGCTCAGCAGGCTGGCGAGCTCGCCCACGACGAGTGACTTGCCCTCGCCGGCGCTGGTGCTTGTGACCAGCACTGCCAGCCCGCGCTCGCTGCCGGCCCGTTCCTGCCGCAGGGCCTCGGCGACGCGCCGCAGCTCGATCTGGTTGACGGCGCCGCTGGCCTTCTCGCGCTGCTGGTCGAGCAGGCTGGCGAGCACCGGGGCGCCGAGCTGCTCGGCGGCTTCTTCACGGGTGGCGAAGGTGCGGCGGAAGTACTCGCTGAGGAAGGCCAGTGCCAGCCCGGCGACCAGTCCGGTGCCCAGGCCGATGAAGGTGACCATCGTGACGCGCGGGCGTGCGGGCCGGTCAGCCGGAGTGGCCTTCTCGATCGGCACCACGTCACTGACGCGCCGCTGGTTAAGGACGCTGCCCAGGTGCTCTTCGCCTTCCTTGCGCAAGGACGCGCGCAGGCCCTCCTCCTTCAGATCGACATCGCGATTGGCTTCGCGCAATTGCACCTCCACGTCGTCGAGCTGCTTGAGCTGAGCACGGTACGTTTCGATCTGGCGGCGCAGATCGGTGCAGGAGGAGAGGGCGCTCAGCTTGCCGCGCTCGGCCAGGAGGGTGCGCTCGACATCGCGGTAGGTCACGTCAACACCTGACACCCGCGAGCTGTTGACGCGCTCCTGTTCACCGCGCAGGCGTGCCTGCACGCTGGCTATCTCCACGTCGAGCGAACGCCCCGCAGGGCTGTCCGCGCGATAGCTGCCACGCTCGATCTCCAACTGCGCAAGTTGCTGACGCAAGGTGTCGATTGCGGGGTTGCGCGACGTGGTGGCCTGCAGCTCGACTTCGGGCGAACGCCCCGCCAATTGGCGCTCGGCCTCGGCGATGCGGCGCGAAGTTTCCACGGTCTCGATCTCGGCACGCGCCAGTGCCGATTCGGCGTCGCTCAGACGCTGCATCAGCAGCTGTTTCTGCGGGCCTACGTCCACCACGCCGGCGCTGGCCTTGAGCGCCTGCTGCTTGGCCGACGCGATCTCGAGTTCAGCCCGCAGCCGGCCCGATTCGATGGCATACACGCCCGAGGTGGCACTGCCTTGGCGGACCGCGATGTGATGATCCAGATAGACGTCGATCAGCGTGTTGACGAGCAGCGCGCTGAACTGGGGGTCCGGGCTTTCGACGGCGACCATGAACACCGCAGCCTCGCGCACCGGTTCCAGGGACATCAGCGAGCCGACACGCCGCATCGCCAGCGACACCGGAGGCTGTGGCTCGCTCGGCGTGATGCCGAACACTTTCGAGGCGATCCACTGTTTGGGCGGATCGATCACGCGGCTGGGCAGCTCGCGCAGCCAATCCCAGCGCCAACGCGTCTTCTCCAGCACGTTTTCTGGGCCCAGCCGGAGCACGGTTTCCGCCAGCACGGCAGGGCTAGACATGATCTCGATTTCGGTGCGCACCTGCTCGCTTCTGTTGAGCCCGAAGGGTGCGTCCTGGCCGACCGCTGCCGAACCGACGCGGACGGACTGGCGGTTTTGCTGCACCACGATGCGTGCGGCACTCTCCCAGACCTTGGACTGGAGCATCGCGACCGCCAGGCTGGCCAGGGCGCATAGCAGCGCCACGCCGATGATCAGCTTCTTGTGCCGGAACAGGGTCGACAGGTTCTCTCGCAGCCCGAACTGGCTGGCCGAGGTCTTGGCGGGGCGGTTTTCTGCGGCCGCATGGCGTGGCCACTCTTCACGAGGGATCATCAAACAGGCTCATCACGCGGTCTCATCGGTCGGTCTCATCAGGCGGGGTGTCAGGCTGTTGCGGCGGCTGTCGACAACAGCTTGTCGAAGTATTCGATGGTCCGCCCCAGGCCCTCGCGCAACGCGACCTTCGGCTCCCAATCCAGCGCTTCGCGCGCCTTCTCGATGTTCGGGCAGCGCTGCATCGGATCGTCGGCGGGCAGCGGCCTGAACACAAGTTTCGAGCTGGAACCTGTCATCTCGATGACCAGTTCGGCCAGCTCGCGGATCGTGGATTCCACGGGGTTGCCGATGTTGATCGGTCCGATCACGTCGTCTCCTGTGTCCATGAGGCGCATCGCACCACCAATCAGGTCGTCCACATAGCAGAACGAGCGGGTCTGCATGCCGTTGCCTTGCAACGTGATGTCTTGGCCGGTCAGTGCCTGCACGATGAAGTTGGAGACGACGCGCCCGTCGTTCGGGTGCATGCGCGGGCCGTACGTGTTGAAGATGCGCATCACCTTGATGCGCACCTTGTGCTGTCGGTGGTAGTCGAAGAACAGTGTCTCCGCGCAGCGCTTGCCTTCGTCGTAGCAGGCACGGATGCCGATCGGGTTGACGTTGCCCCAGTATTCCTCGCGCTGCGGGTGCACGGAAGGGTCGCCGTACACCTCGCTGGTCGAGGCCTGCAAGATCTTGGCGCCGACGCGCTTGGCCAGTCCCAGCATGTTGATGGCGCCGTGCACACTGGTCTTGGTGGTTTGCACCGGGTCGTGCTGGTAGTGCACCGGCGAGGCCGGACAGGCGAGGTTGTAGATCTCGTCCACTTCCACATAGAGCGGGAAGGTCACGTCATGGCGCATCAGCTCGAAGCGCGAATACCCGAGCAAGTGCTCCACGTTGCGCTTGTCGCCGGTGAAGAAGTTGTCGACGCAGATGACCTCGTGGCCGCGGCCCAGCAATTGCTCGCACAGGTGGGAGCCCAGGAAGCCGGCCCCGCCGGTCACCAGAATCCTCTTGCGCATCACGCCGCGCGAATCGGTGGCGAGTTTCATGCTGCATCCCTTTCAGCCATGGTGGCCGACGCATGAGATGACTCGAGCACGCCTGCCCACGATCCGGGGCTGAAGCGATCGATCAATTCATGCGCCTGTCTAACGTTGTAGGGGCGCTTGAGGCGCAGCACGATCAAGATGGTGTAGACCAGGATCAACACGTCCAGGCGTGCCGAGTAGTTCTCATCGCTCGCGCGGCAGTAGTGACATTCGAGGTTGAGCCGGTTCACATCGGAAAGTTCTTCGCGGCCAATCAATTGGGTCAGTCCGGTCAGGCCCGCCGGGGTTCGAAACCGTTCTTCCACATTGGGGTAGATCTCGCGCAGCGACTCGATGACGTTTTCCGGCAGCGGGCGGTTGCCCACGATGGTCATTTGACCCGCCATCACATGAAAGATCTGCGGCAGTTCGGTGATCTGGCAACGCTCGATCCAGCGGCCGAGGCGGGTGTAAAGCGGTGAACTTGAGGGCGTGTTGAGGAATCGCTGGTTCGTGACGGGAACCACTTCCCGGTTGTAGACAGACTCAGCGTTTCGCACCATGGTGCGGAACTTCCAGATCCGGGTGTTGAGGCTGCGCTGAACCCTTCGCCTGGATCCGTAGAAGATCGGTCGCCCCTCCATGATCGCCATCAGCAGGATGGTGATGAGCAGTACTGGCACCCAGATCGGCGATGTCAGGATCATCGCGATCCAGTCAAAAGTGCGCTTTGACATGAGATCTCCCTAGGGTAAGAACATCGGAGACGATCAACATTCCATCGAATGACGGCCCGCGAGGTCAGGTGGCTACGCTCTTCGCTTTTCGTCCACCGATCTCGTAGTGCTCAATCCGCCCGAACATGCCCAGAAAGGTGCCCCAGCCGATTGCACCCGCCTGCACCACCAGAAAGAAGGGCGCCAGGATCTTCAGACCGAGGGATCCGTTGAGCCTGAAGGCGAATGGCAGCGCAGTGGCAAAGGTCAGCGCCAGGGCCAACGCGGACACCCACGCCAGCGCTGGATAAATCAGACTTGCGCCGAGGGTCGCCACGAACAGACCCATCAGCAGGATCTGGAGTTTCAGCGTTTGCGGCGTGTAGCTGTCGGACTTGAGTTTCTCTGGATAGCGTTTGAACACCAGCGTGCGCCAATACCCGCGGCCGATCTTCTTTTTGATGTAGTCGCTCCATGTGGCGGGGTGTTGGTGATAGACGAGGCCTTTTGGCGCAAAGACAATCGGGTGCCCCGATACCGCGAGTCGATAGGACAATTCGAGATCGTCGGCATTGTTTGGAATGCGCTCATCGAATCCTTTGGATTGAATGAAGGCAGGCTTGCGCACGGCAGCCGAATGAGTGAAAGCGATATCAACGTACTTGTACCGGGCGACATACCGGTAGCGGTCTTCGAATTCGGCTTGCGCGAGCCTTGCCACTGCGCTCGATTGCTTCGTGAGATAACCACCGGCGACCGCCTGGACCGATGGATCCGCCAGCGGCTTCATCATCTCCTCGATCCAAGTGGACACGGGTTCGCAATCGGCATCGGTGAAAAGCACGACTTCACCCCAGGCTTCGGCGACGCCGCGATTGCGTGCGGCACCTGCGCCACCCCAAGGTTTGCGAATCAGCCTCAGCTTCGTCTTGATCCCGGTGGCTTGCCATTCAGCAGCCATGGACTCGACCATCTTGGCCGTGTCGTCAGTGGACTCATCGTCAATGACAATGACTTCGAAGAGTTCAGCCGGGTACGACTGAGTCTTCATGGCATTCAGGCACAGAGGCAATACCTTTGTGCCATTGCGAACGGGCACCACAACGGTAACTGTCGGCTGACTCATCAATTCTCCCGGTTGCAAACTTTCACTTTGGCTCAATCGCCGAGCCAATCGACATCGCTTGCGGGAGTTGGGCCGCAGTCGTGTCAGTCGTGACCAAATGGTGCCGCGTTGTCCGCATGCATGTTCCATGCCCAACGATTGACCTGCCGGCCGACAGAAACGATGAATCGCTCGCCAATCGGGGGCGGAGTTTGACGGTGCTCGGGTTTACGTCCATCCCCAGGACGAGGGGCAGCTGACACACGGCGGTATTACTGCGACCGGGAACGCCTCACCAATCCATGGGCTGGCGCGGGTCTCGCCACTATGGAGCGAGGTCTGTTTCTTGACGGAATGGCGACCGCCAACTGGTTTGGAGCATGTTGCCAACGAACTAGGGGGGTAAATGCGAAAGTCGTCGCGCTGCGCTGCGCCGCGGTGGTGCGGAGGCGCGAATTGGAGCGCGCGGGGCGGCAATTGGTGCGCGACCCGTTGAGGCAGCCAATTCAATGGAAGCAGTTATGTCAGCCAACTGAAGGCTTCAAGAATGCAGTGGAGACTGCATTGCTTCTATGGCGGCCCGCCTGTGCCATTGACCACGACGTCCGCCAATAGATGTCTGGCCAGATGCTCTGACGCCACCGGCGTCAGGTGCCCGTAGTCCGGGGATGTGATGCCGGTCATCCGGTCGGTGCCGATCCGGGTCAGGCAGCCGTCCCGGTTGCAGAAGAAGTGGATCAGGTCGACCAGTTGCACCCCTGCCGTCGGCGCGAACGTCTGGCGCAACTTGTCGTTGGCGGCCATGACCTCGGTGTTGATGCCGATCAGTGTGCGCTCCGGCGTGTCGGGCCAGAGCCTGCGCAGGATCAGGTTCGGCAGGTTGGAGGTCCATTGAGGCGTCGGGCCTGTGAAGACGATGCTGCGGATCCCGAGGGCCTTCAGGCGGGCGATGGTGCGATCCATGTCTGCCTTGTTGTGGCCCAGCTTCTGGGCGACAACCACGACGTCGGGCTTGGCCTCCCGCATCGTCTTCACGGCGAACCAGTTGGACCGTGTGCAGTGGTCGGTGTCGGAGTCGGCCTGGCTGTCGGGGTCGGGGCGGCAGTCGGAACTCGCCACCTGAAGAATCTGCCAGTTCTGCGGCAGCGTCTTGCTCAAGCCGAAAAAGAGTTGCTGGGCATGCGAGTCGCCCCAGATCAGCACGGCCCGGTCACGCGTCGGGTCCCGCTCGTAACAGCTGGGATGAATTCTTTCGCGCGGAACCCGTGTTGCCTGGCCGGCGCGGAACTGGTCGATGTCGTAGAAGTTGCATTCGACGCGGCTGGTCTTGAATGCCTGCGTCCGTTCGTAGTAACGCCATTCGGGAAGGCTGTTCTCGAAGTAGTTGGCGAATTCGCGTGTGCCCGCCGATCTCGGACCGAAGCCATCGAAGCCATCGCGTCGATAGCACTCCAGACCCGCTGCGCCCACGACCGCCATCAGGACGGCCAAGGTGACCGCCTTTGTGGTGCCGCGTCCGCCCAGGCGAATCGGGCGCTCGACCAGCCGGTACGTTGCCCAGGCCAGCAAGATGGCCGCCAGGACCAGTGTGATCCGCGTGGCGCGCGAGGGCATGTCGCTCTCGACGATGCGGGCAAACGTCAGCAGCGGCCAGTGCCAGAGATACAGCGGAAAGCTGATCAGCCCGAACCACACCAGCAGCCGGTTTGCCAGCACCTTGCGGTTCAGCCAGGCGCTGCTGCCGGCCGCGATGACGAGTGCCGCGCCGACGGTCGGCAGCAAGGCCCGCCACCCGGGGTACGGCTGCTCCTGGGAGATCGTCACCAGGGCGATGCCGATGAGTGCCAGCCCGGCTGCGGACTGGGCATTGGCTGCACGTGCGCCGCCGCCCAGGAGAACCGTCGCCCGGCGCCGAGAGACGAGCGCCAGCGCAGCGCCGATCAGCAGTTCCCAGAAGCGGGTCAGCGGCGAATAGAACGAAGCGATCGCGTCGGTTTTCAGCAGGTGCAGGCAGAGCGCGAACGACAGGGCGGCGATGGCCAGCGTGACCGTGAGCGCGTGGACGCGTTTGCGAATGGCCAGACACAGCAGCACGGGCCAGGCGATATAGAACTGCTCCTCTATGCCCAGCGACCACAGGTGCAACAGTGACTTGGTCTCGGCGGCGGCGTCGAAGTACCCGCCCTCGCGCCACAGCACCAGGTTGGAAATGAACCCGGCGCCGCCGGCAATGTGTTTGCCCAGTTGTTCATATTCGTCAGCAAACAGCAGGAACCAGCCGCCAATCCAGCAGGTGGCCAGCACCAGCAGCAGCGCTGGGAAGATGCGCCGGATGCGCCGTCCGTAGAAGTCGACCAGGCTGAACTGCTGACGTTCAATCCCGCCGACGATGAGGCCGGAGATCAGGAAGCCGGAGATGACGAAGAACACGTCCACGCCGATGAAGCCGCCGCGGAGCCAATACGGAAAGGCGTGATAGGCGACCACGGCAAGCACCGCCAGGCCGCGAAGGCCGTCGATGTCGGCGCGGTAGCCACTGTTCGCGTCCTGGGTGCCTGCATGCGTGCGCGGTCCTTCATCCGGGCCGCTGCCGCCGCCGGTTGTAGTCATCGGGGTGTCTCCTCGTCACGCGAACGGCGCACACCCGATGAAACTTCCAGGGGCCCTTCGTCATATTTGTATGCTTGTGTAACGAGGGTATCGGCGCATCGAACGCGCAGCAAGCGTGCACCCCGCGAGTGCGGGGCTCCAGGGGGCGGGCCCGGGCGATGGCGGTGTTCCGGTGCAGCATGTCGGACGCCTTGCGGCTGCCGGCAATCGGCTGAATTCGGCGCTTGCCATCGGGCCGTCGCGCATGTCGTGAGCGGCGCGAGAGTTCAGGCTCCCGTGTCGCAGAAGGGCTGTACGCTACGGCGCGCCGGGCCTGCACCGAGCGGCGTCGTGGCACAGAAAGTGCCTGCTAGCCGAGCCATCACGGAGCGCCCAACACGCTGGGGTGGGTCGCGCAAATCCAGCACCGCGCAGAACCCTGCCGGTGGGTCCCTGCACAGGTGTTGCTGCAACGATGACTGATCTCTTTATCTTTGGTGGCAGGACGCGCTTGGCCAGGGAGTTGTACCTGCAGGCCACCCAGGCGGGCCTGTCGGTATTCGTCTTGTTTGCAAGTGCCGGGGACCGCGCGGTGTTGCTTCAGCACTATCCGGAGGGCGCAATCGTTGACAGCCTGCCAACCTCGGCGCGCGAAGTCGCTGTCGTGGTGTGCGCCCTGGGGTTGGTGCATCCGGCATCGCCGGACGCTCACGCGCACTTGGGCAAATTTGCCGCCGAGTGCGAAACGCTCTCGGAGCTTGCGGCCGGGTATCGCGGTCAGCTTCACCTCATTCTGGTGTCCACCGTCATTGCGTTGTTGCCGGGTCGAGAGCGCGCCTACTACGCCGGTTTCAAGAACCTGGCCGAAGCGATGGCAGCGGCCGCATGCCGGCGCTGCCCCGGTTCTCTCTTGTCGGTCCTCTATCCAGGGCACCTGGTCGAGAAGCGAGGAGGCCGCGGGCTTGCCAGCCTGCTTGCAACGCCCTATGACAGGCTGACGCTGCTGCTGGTGAAGGTGATCGGTTCCAAGCAGCCGACGGCGCGGGTGGTGGGCGCCGATGCCAGGCTATGGGTCGTTGCAAGAGCCTTCAGTCTGCTCGCCAGCGCCTTGCGGCCAGGCTTGCGCATCACGCCCCTGCAGTCGCGAGACGGCGCACCGACACAGCCGGTGCCGCCAATGCAGCGGGAGACGTCTGCGAAATGAGCTGAGTGGAACCCGCTGCACCGGCCGCGATGCTCAGCGCCAGGCGCCGAGGATGCCGCCCATCGCCGTGAAGGCCACCACCTGGTAGCCGCTGTTGATGAGCCAGAGCTTCAGTGAGCGCTGTTCGAACAGGTAGATGACGCCCAGCGCCATCGCCACCCAGCCCAGGCCGGTGGCCGCGCCCGCAAAGAGGCCGAAGCTGAAGCTCGCCTTGGCGCCCAGGAAGGCCGCCAGGTTGAAGGACATGACCAACGCGGCAACAGCCGACAGGCCGAAGATGCGGCCCAGCGGCGGCTTCTGAATCTGCGCATCGGTCAAGCCGGCCTCGCACGCCCAGGCCTTGGCGAAAAGGATGGGCGAGTACCAGAGCCCGCCGATGGCGAAGTAGACGAGGGCGGCGGCGGCGATGGCTACGTAGTTAAAGTGAATGGCTTCCATGCAGGGCTCCGTTGTTGATGGCCGCGATGCTGGCGGCCCGCCCTCGCTGTCGCCAGGGTCTGCCAGCCCAAACAGGACATCCGCTTGCCCAACCCCGACCTGGACTCGCTGAAACCGGTGCAGCTGGACGACCGGCTCGTCATGACGGTCGGCAGCCTGGGCTTTGGGCTGGCCATCCCGTGGTTGACCGGGCTCTACGGCCCGTGGGGGCCGCGCGACGGCGTGTTCTGGGTCGGCTTCGTCGGCTTCATCGCGCTGGCCGCCGCCATCTGGGGCGGCAACCGCTGGCTGCTGTTCAAGCAGCGGGAGCATTTCGACTGGTTCCAGCGCCCGCTGCGCAAGCTGCTGATGCTGGTGATTGCCAACGTGCTCTACACGGCGCCCATCACATTGCTGGGCCTGCTGGCCTGGTACTTTGTCGCCGGGCTGCCGGTGGAGCGCAGCACGCTGCAGATCGTCACGCTGACCAATGTCATCTGCGTGCTGTTCGTGACGCATGGCTATGAGACGCTGTTCCTGATCCGCGAGCGCGAGTCCGACCTGATCCGCGTCGAGCGGCTGGAGCGCCTGCGCGCGCAGGCCGAGCTGGGTGCGCTCAAGGCCCAGGTCGACCCGCACTTCCTGTTCAACAGCCTGAACACGCTGGGGCATTTGATCCAGGCGGAGCCGGCGCGCGGCCGCGAGTTCTGCGATGCACTCGCCGAGGTCTACCGCTATGTGCTGGACAGCCGCCAGCGCGACCTCGTGCCACTGGCCGAGGAACTGGCCTTTCTGCGCCGCTATCACCGTCTGCTGGAACTGCGATTTGGCGCGGCCGTGCCTCTGCAACTGGATGTCGAGGCCGGCGGCTGGCGCATTGCGCCGATGGCGTTGCAGACGCTGCTGGAGAACGCCGTCAAGCACAACCAGGCCAGCGCGTCGGAGCCGCTGCCGGTGCGCCTAGTGTTGAACGACGCGACGGTGACCGTCAGCAACGACATCCGCCCGCGCCGCACCGCGCTGCCCTCGGCCGGCGTGGGCCTGGCCAATCTTGACGAACGCTGCCGGCTGCTGACCGGTCGTGCGCTGGTCGTCAGCGAAGGCCATGGTCGTTTCGAGGTGCGCGTCCCCCTACAGTCTTCAACATGAAAGTGTTCATCGCCGAGGACGAGCCGCCGGCCCGTGAGCGTCTGGTCGAGGCGCTTTCCCGCATCGCGCCCCAGGTCCGCGTCGTCGGCCATGCGGACAGCGTGAGAGCGACGGCCGAGTGGCTGGCCACGCAGCCGCCGCCCGATCTGCTGCTGCTCGACATCCAGCTCAGTGACGGCCTGTCGCTGGAACTGTTCGACGCCCGGGAACTGGCGGTGCCCGTCATCTTCACGACTGCCTTCGACCAGTTCGCCATTGCGGCCTTCCGCGCACTGGCGGTGGACTATCTGCTCAAGCCCATCGACGAGCCGGCGTTGGCCCAGGCCATTGCCAAGGCCGAGCGTCTGCGGCGCGGGTTCGGCAGCGACGTGATGACCGTGCTCGCCGAACTGCAGCGCCCGCGCTGGCGGCAGCGTCTGCTGGGCCGCAAGGCAAGCGCCTTCCAGGCCTTTGATGTGAGTGAGCTGGCCTATGTCGTGTCGCTGGACAAGCTCAGCCACGCCGTGCTGCACGACGGCAGCCGGCTGCTGCTGGAGACACCGCTGGCCGAGCTGGAAACCCAGCTCGACCCGGCGCAGTTCTTCCGCGCCAACCGCCAGACCCTGCTGGCCGCGCGTGCCGTGGCCGGCTTCGCGGCGGCAGGCAAGGGGCGGCTCAAGCTGCAGTTGCGGCCGGCGCTGGCCGGCGAGCTGTTCGTCAGCCAGGAGCGGGCAGCGGAGTTCAAGGCCTGGCTGGAGCGGTGAGCACCAGCCGTTGGCGGGCGCCTGCACGGCTATGCTGTTTCCCGACTCAACCTCCAACCACCTGCCATGCGAGCCGCCCTCAGCCTTCTCGCCCTCGTCATCGTCGCGGCCATCGTGCTGTCCATGGTCAAGAAGCAGGCTGCGGCGCTCAAGCCGCCGGCCGCCAGCGCCTCCGCTGCGAGCGCTCCGTCGCCCCAGCCGCAGGCGGTGGGACGGAAGGTGCAGGACAGCCTCAACGACGCCGCGAGGCGAGCTGCCGACGAGGCGTCTGCAGCGACGAATTGAGGCGATGACGGGCCACAAGCTCTTCTTCGCGCTACGGCCCGATGAAGAGACGGCCGAACGCATCGCGCGTGTCGTGACTGCGGAGCACGAGGCGCGGGGCCTGGCGGCGCGGCTGCGGCCCGCTCGCATCTTCCACATCACGCTGCACTACTTCGGCTATTTCCCTGGCGAGCCGGATGCGCACGTCGTTGCCCGCGCCGAGCGTGGCGCCGCCGAGGTCGTGCGGCCGGCCTTTGACCTGGGCTTCGACGGCTTCACGAGCTGGGGCGACGAGCGCGCCAGCAAGCACCCCTTCGTGCTGACCGGTGGGCAGGGGCTGGAGGCCGTGCGCGAACTGCGAGGCGCGCTTGTGGAACGCCTCGTGGCCCACGGCCTGGCGGCGCCCGAGCATGGCTACGAGCCCCATCTGACCCTGCGTTATGACAAGCGGCCCGCTCCCGTGTGGCCCGTCGACCTGGCGGGCTGGATCGCCAGCGAGTTCGTGCTGGTCAAGAGCCCGCAGGGGCTGACGCGGCACGACGTCATCGGCCGCTGGCCGTTGCAGGGCTGAGTCCTACAGCCCTTGGCGTCGCCCGCCGACCGGTGCCGGCCGGTGTCGACGCCACCATGGGCCACCCTCGCAAGGAGCACCGCCATGATCCTCAAGCCCGTCCTGATCCTGCTGGCGACCTCGGCCCTGGCCCTGCAGCTCGTACAGCACCTCCGCCGCAAACATGAACTGCGCCGTGTGCGCGACGACCACCGGCGCCATCACGACGAAATGACCCGCTGGGAAGGCGAGGGCGGCAACCTGCCTGAATAAGGCCCCTCAACCAAGGTGAACCTTGGCTGGTCCCCCGAGGGGACGGCGATGCTTGCCGGATTGACCGGCAAGCACATCGCCATGTCGGGCCGGCTTGGGAGCGGCCCGGCGCTCGGCCCGAGAGATGAAACTCCGTCAGGGCTTGGTGAACCAGTCTTCCGTCGCGCTGCGCTCCCAACTCGCGATCTGCGACTCGGCTTCGTCCTTGGCCAGGCCGTAGCGCTCCTGGAGCTTGCCGGCGAGCTGGTCACGGCGGCCGGCGACAACGTCGATGTCGTCATCGGTCAGCTTGCCCCATTGAACCTGGACCTTGCCGGTCAGTTGCTTCCATTGGCCTTCGATGCGATCCCAGTTCATGTGGGTACTCCTGTGCTGAAGCGGCCTGCGCCGCGGTGACCTCACTGTGCTGGGGCGGGCGGCGTTCGTGGGTCGGCCCAGGCGGCCTGTGGCTGTAGGAGGCGGCCGGCTCAAGCGATGACGGCCTGCGCGAGCGCTCGCACGCTCAGCGGCGCCGAGCCCTCGGCCTTGTTGGAGATGGTGACGAACACGTCCTGCCCCGCGCCGGCCGTGCCTCGGATGACGCGGGCCAGCTCGGCGCGTGTCTCGGGGTCGGGGTCCAGCATCTCGCTGAACTCGCCGTACTTCTTCTCGGCCTCGCCATATCCGTAGGCGCCGTGCAGGCGGTTCAGGTTCCAGCGCGCGACCAGCGGGCCGGGCCACAGCGCGCGTAGCAGCGGCAACTGCTCGGCGAGCGGCGGCAGCTTTGGATGCAGGCCCAGGCAGTAGCGCGCGCCCGTGTCGCGCAGCAGGGCGACCAGATCAGGCGTCAGCCAGGCTGCGTCGCGCACCTCCACGGCCAGAACCCCGGCCGGCGGTCTGGGCAGGGCCAGCAGCAGCGCGTGCAGGCGGTCGAAGGCCTCGTTCATGCGCGCCAACAGCGGGCCGGGCAGAGGACTGATCTGGAAGACCAGCGCCCCGATGGTTTGCCCCAGACCCTCGTACGCCGGTGCGATGAAGTCCTGCAGCGCGACCGCCGGGTCCAAGAACAGCGGGTTGGGTTGCTGGCCGCGACCGTCCTCGCTGCGCAGCAGCGCGTCGGTGACGAGGCTGGGCGCCTTGACGGTGAAGCGAAAGCCCGCCGGCACCTGCTCGGCATGGCGCTGGAATTCGCTGGCGGCGAGCGGGCGGTAGAAGCCGCGGTCGATGCCCACCGCCCTCAGCAGCGGGTGGGCCGAGTAGGCCGGCAGGCCGGTCCTCGACAGCGTGGACTCGCTGTGCTTGCCGGCCCAGACCAGGCCTTGCCAGCCGGGGTAGCTCCAGGTGGAGGTGCCGAGGTGGATGTGGGGCGATAGCTTCGCGGCCAGCGCCATGTCTTCGGCCAGCGGAGGCGTGGGTTGCACGCTGCGCGGGCTTCTCTGGGGCGCTTCGGGTGGCGCGCCAAAGAGGTCGTTCTGGTCCGTCATGGGCGCAGTTGAACGCCCGCCTGTGTGAGCGCCGCGTGGATCGCACGGGCGAAGGCGAGCGCGTGCGGGCCGTCGCCATGCAGGCAGATGGTCTGCGCCTGCATCGGCACTGTCTCGCCGGTCACGGCCTGCACGACGCCTTCGCGCACCATGCGCAGCGTGCGCGCGACCGCCTCGTTCACGTCGTCGACATGCGCGCCCGCCTGGCCGCGCGGCACCAGGCTGCCATCGGCGCGGTAGCCGCGGTCGGCAAAGACCTCGGCCACGGCGCGCAGGCCAGCGCGTTCGGCGGCGCGCAGCAGCTCGCTGCCGGCCAGGCCGTAGAGGGCCAGGCCTGGGTCCACGGCGCGCACTGCCGCTGCGATGGCATCGGCCAGCGCCGGGTCGCGCGCGGCCTGGTTGTAGAGGGCGCCGTGCGGCTTGACGTGGTGCAACCTGCCGCCCTGGGCGCGCACCAGCGCGTCCAGCGCACCGATCTGGTAGATCAGGTCGGCCTGTACCTGGGCCGCGCCGAGCTGCATCTCGCTGCGGCCGAAGTTCTCGCGGTCCGGGTAGCTCGGGTGGGCACCGATGGCCACGCCGTGCGCCAGCGCCGCCGTGGCGCAGGACTGCATCAGCCGCGCGTCGCCAGCGTGCCAGCCGCAGGCGATGTTGGCGGAGCTGACCAGGGCCAGCAGCTCGGCGTCGTCGGGCGCGCCCTCGCCGAGGTCGGCGTTCAGGTCGACATTGAACCTAGATCCGGCAGTTGACCGCTCGCTATTCATCGAAAGTTTCATGGCGTCAACATTTTGGTGATGTCGCGATGTTCACCACTTCGGCGTCCAGCGCTGCACGCCCGCTTGCCTGGCGCTTCGGGCCGCTGGCTGCGTTGCTTCTCCTAGTGGGCGGGAGCCCACTGCGTCGACGCGCCTTGCCAGCGACCCGCCTCGCCAGGCTCTCGGGCGCGCCCACTGCCGGATCTAGGTTCACAGCGCCATCCTTATCTGGTCCAGCAGCAATCGTTGTTCGCGCAGCGCGGCCAGCGCGTCGGCTGGCGTGCAGGGTACGAAGCGCAGCCGCGCCCCCAGGCGAAGCTGGCCGAGCTTCCACAGGTCGGCGCGGATGACGACGGCGATCTTCGGGTAGCCGCCGGTCGTCTGCGCATCGGCCAGCAGAGCTATGGGTTGGCCCGAAGGCGGCACCTGGACGACGCCGGGCAGCACGCCGTGCGAGGCGAGCTCCTCGCCGCGTTCGCGTTCCAGCACGGTGCCAGCGAGGCGGTAGCCCATGCGGTTGCTCTGCGGCGTGACGGCCCAGTCGGTGGCCCAGAAGGCCTCACGCGCTGCGGTCGTGAAGTCCTCATGCTCGGGGCCGGGCAGGGCGCGCACGACCGGCGTCCACTCGGGCGGTCGCATGCCCACGGTGCGGGCGGGCAGGG
>Ga0187844_10000269_pt1 | contig 40161 bp, 35 predicted proteins | sample SpaLakP09_SKY_50_FD_134517 | JGI IMG/M metagenome (GOLD analysis project Ga0187844, IMG submission 134517) | Oligotrophic lake water microbial communities from Sparkling Lake, Wisconsin, USA - SP09_SKY_50 | ecosystem: Environmental > Aquatic > Freshwater > Lake | place: USA: Sparkling Lake... | reverse complement strand
GCCGCCGACCGGAATGCCCATGCCGTACTTTTCCAGATAGGACAGGAACATGAACAGACCGATGCCCGAACCCTGTTCCTCCGGGCTGTGCAGGTTCTCGCCCAGCATGCGGGCGAAGTGCAGGCGCACCTTCTCGTGCTCGAACCATTCGACGATGATGTCCCAGCCGCTGCGCATCATCGTCGCGAACATCTCGCGGCCTTCGCGGCTCTGGTCCATCATCGCGTAGCTCGCGCCCACTGGCGCCGGCGCCGAGTACAAGGTGCTGATCAGCATCGGCAGGTAGCGCTCGGCGACCTCGGAAAAGCGCAGGTAGGCGTCCGCATCCTTCTTCGAGAACTTGGCGATTTCCTGGTAATTCTTCTGGCGGTCGCGGTACAGGGCCAGCGTGCTGCCATCTTCGAACACCGACATCATCGGGATCTCGGGGTATTCGTACTTGAGGCCGTATTTCGACAGCAGCTTGAGCTCGTCGTTCTTGATGAGCGGATTGGCCTGGATGAAGATGTGGCCGACGCTGTGCTGGTCATGCATGAAGCCCGGCGCAGTCAGCTCGCGCGACACCACCCCGCCGCCCAGCCAGGCGTTGCGCTCCAAGACCAGCACCTTCTTGCCGGCCGTCGCCAGGTAGGCCGCGGCGACCAGGCCGTTATGGCCCGAACCCACTGCCACGATGTCGTATTTGTTCGTCATGTCGTGTCTCTCTTGTCGATTGCGGCGCCGGCAGACGTGCCGGCGGCCGGAAAAAGTCTTGGCCGGTACCGCCAACCCTGCCGGGCGCATGACGAATACCTGTTCCGAGCCTTGATCGTAAGAAGACAGTGGCGAAGAGGGCACCTATCGAAAGATAGCGCTAAACAGCGGCGGTTTTCGTCCTATCTTTCGGCAGGTTCCAAGGGTGATTGCCCTAACTAATCTGGCCCCGCAGCAGTCACTTCACACCACAGGAGACAGAAAATGACAGAGATGAACAGCAACGAGCGCATGGCTGCGGAATGGGCATGCGAGCGTCTCGTGCGCCAGTTTGCAATGCTGAATGACGAGCGCGACCACGAGGGCGTCGCCGCGCTGTTTACTCAGGACGGCGCTTTCGCGCGTCCCTTCGATCCCGACAATCCCATCGTCGGGCGCGAGAACATCATGGTGATGTTTCGCGACCGTCCTCCGCGTCTGTCCCGCCACATCATGACCAATACCGTCGTGGAGGTCGTGTCGCCGACCGAAGCCCGCGGACGCAGCTACCTGATGTTCGTCTCGAGCACGGACGTGGAAAGTCCGCGTCCGGTCAAGGCGGAGCCCGGCGTCCATGTCGGGCAGTATGACGACACGTTCGTGCTGACGGAATCGGGCTGGCGCTTCCAGAAGCGTCTCGGTTCCCTGAGCCTGACAGTCTGACCGGGGACGCATCATGGCCATCGAAGACATCAAGTCCTGGCAGATCGGCGACGTCAAGGTGACGCGCATCGTCGAGACGCCTTCCATCGTCTCGCCGCAAAGCCTGATGTATCCGAAAGAGGAGGGCGATGTGATCGCCCCTCACCGCGACTGGTTGCATCCCGGGTTCATGTCCCCGGATGGCCAGATGATGATCGCCTGGCAATGCTTCGTCGTGGAGACGCCCACGCGGCGCATCATGGTCGACACGTGCATCGGCAACGACCGTGTGCGCTTCTTCGACATCTTCAATCACATGCAGAACGCGTTCCTCGAGGACCTGATCGCAGCTGGCTATCCGCCGGAAAGCATCGATACCGTCATGTGCACGCACCTCCACTACGACCACGTGGGCTGGAACACGCGCCTGGTGGACGGCGCATGGGTGCCGACCTTCCCGAACGCACGCTACCTGTTCGGACGCGTCGAGTGGCACGAGATCCAGGAACTGGCAGCGGCGGGCGACTGGCACGCCGACCACGTTCCGGACGCGGTGCAGCCGATCATCGACGCCGGCCTCGCCGATTTCGTGGAAACGGACCACAAGCTGTGCGACGAGGTGAGGTTCGAGCCGTCCCCGGGCCATACGGCAGGTCATGCGAGCGTGCGCATCTCGTCGCGCGGAGAAGAGGCCGTCATCACGGGCGACCTGATGCACCACCCCGTGCAATGCGCGATCTGGCACAAGCATTCGGCCTTCGACCATCACAAGGACGAGGCGTGCGCGACGCGCAAGTCGTTCCTGCAGCGCTACGAAGGCGGAAAGGCGCTTGTACTCGGGACTCATTTCCCGGATCCGACGGCGGGCTACGTGGTGCGCCACGACGACACCTGGCGCTTCGACACGGAAGCGCCGCGATAAGCAAGGAGCGACAGCCATGACCACCATCTGCAAACCCAGCAAGGAAAGCGTGCGCGCCTGGCTGCAGCTCCGGCGTACGACGAGCGAGCCGCCGCGCAGTCCCGGGCAGATACGCGCTGAACTGGGCTGGCGACTGGTGGCCGCGCCGCATCGCAACCCATCATCACACAAGGAGACATCATGACGGATACGAACAACAACGAGCAACTGGTCCGCGAATTCTTCGCGGTACTCAGCACTGGCGATCTGGAAAAGCTGCGCACATACATCGACGCCGATACAACCTGGGAACCCAAGGTGAGCAAGGACATCCCCGGAAGCGGCGTCCATACCGGCAATGACATCGTCGACAAGTTCATCGGCCCCGTGCGCGGTATGTTCGCACCGGGCGACCCCAAGGTGCACGTCGACAGCGTCGTCGCCAGCGGTGACAAGGTGATGTGCGAGACGCGCGGCATCGGCACGCTGCAGAACGGTAGCGAATACAACAATGTGTACGCCTGGGCGTTCGAGATCAAGGGCGGCCGCATCAAGGCCATCCGCGAATACATGGACAGCGCCTACGTGGCGAAGCTGTTCGGATTCTGACATGGCGCACGATTTTTCCGGCTATAACGTTTTCATCTCCGGAGCCGGCCGGGGATTGGGGCGCGCCACCGCGGTCTACCTGGCTGAGCTGGATGCTACGGTGGCCGTGAGCGATGTCGATGCAGCCAGCGTGGCCAATACGGTCGCGGAGATCCGTGCCGCCGGTGGCAATGCTTATGGCTATGTGGCCGACCTCGGCAAACGCTCAGCCTTCCTGAAGGCTGCGGCCGAATTCGCGACCGCCTGCGGCCCACTGGACGCAGTGATCAACAACGCGTCGATCCTGCGCTACGAACCGATCGAAGACGTCAGCGAGGAGACGGTCGACCTGATGCTGGGCGGCGGGCTGAAGACGGCATTGTGGGGCACGCAGGCGATGCTGGCGCACATGGATGCGAAGCGCGGCGGCAGCATCATCAATTATGCCTCCCCGGTGTCGTACCGCGGCTATCCGCGCACGGCTGTGTATTCCGCGGTCAAGGGCGCCGTGCTGGCATTCACGCGCGTGATGGCGGCTGAATTGGGCCCACGTGGCGTGCGCGTCAACGCCCTGTGCCCCGGCTCGGTGCCCACGCCGGGTGCCGTGGCCTTTGTGGACCAGACTGAATACGAGCGCCGCGCCGCCACCATCCCGTTGCGCCGCCTTGGCCGCGATGAAGACATCACCCATGCCATCGCATTCCTGCTCGGCCCGGACGCGTCATTCATCAACGGCGCTGTACTGAACGTCGACGGCGGCATCGTCGCCGCCGGCTGATGCTCGCATAATAATTAGGTAGAACAATATGAACCAAGCAAAACCTGGTGCCCTGGCGCCCGAACGGCTCGCGCACCTGAAGGCGGTGATTGAGGACGACGTGCGCAAAGGTCTGTATTACGGCGCGGTGATCCGTGTCGCCCGCGGCGGCGAGGTCGGGCTCGATGCGACGATCGGTGCCGCGGACGCGAAAGGCGATTTGCCGCTGGCTCCGGACTCTGTCTTCAGCATCTTTTCGCTGACCAAGGCGTTCGTCAACGTGGTGGCGCTGCGCGCGGTGGAGCATGGTCAGCTGGCGCTGACCACGCGCGTTGCCGACATCATTCCTGAGTTCGGGGGCGCCCCGCGCGACCGCGCGACCTTGTACCACCTTCTGACGCATACGACCGGCATGCCCGGTGTGTGGACGCCGAAGGCGGACATGCTGCAGGATAACCTGGCCGAGCTGTTGCAGGCCGTCTGCACGAACGTGTTCGGCATGGTCGAGCCGGGCACCCGCTGCGACTATTCGCCCGTCTCCAACCACGTGCTGATGGCCGAGATGCTGCGCCGTACCGATCCGCTCGGCCGCGACATCGCCACGATCCTGCAGGAAGACCTGTTCACGCCATTGCAGATGGAAAGCACGTCCATGGGCGTGCGCGCCGACCTGCGCGCACGCAAGATCGTGCCGGATATGCGCGGCGTGATCCCGATTCGCATCCCCGGCCGCGTCCAACCCGGCACGTTCGGCCTGTTCGAAGAAGAACGCAACGAGGCGCCGCACGTCGGCGCCGTGTCGACGACGGCGGACATCTTGCGCTTCGCAGAGATGCTGCGCCGGGGCGGTGAGCTCGACGGGGCGCGCATCCTGTCCCCGCGCATGGTCGCCATGGCGCGCCGTAACCAGACCGGCGACATGCCGAATGAGCTGTACAAGGGCGTCGCGCTGCGCAGTGGCTGGGAGCCGCCGCCGGCCTACATCGGCCTAGGCTTTTCGGTGCGAGGCGAACGCATCGTGCACCACCAGTTCGGTACGATGACGTCGCCGGAGACGTTCGGCAACTACGGCGCGGGCAGCACGATGTTCTGGATCGATCCAGAACTCGACATGACGTTCGCGTGCCTGACGGCCGGCGTGATGACCCAGGCCGCGAACATTGAGCGCTTCCAGCGCCTGTCGGACCTCGCGGTCTCGGCGGCGCTCTGACGTGGTCGGGAATACGACATCATGAAAGACTCGTTCGATTACGTTATCGCGGGCGGCGGCTCGGCGGGCTGCGTGCTGGCCAACCGTCTGTCGGCGGATCCGTCTATAACCGTCTGCCTGGTGGAGGCCGGCCCACGCGACCGCCACTGGCAGATCAAGTTTCCCACCGCCGTCGCGGCGGCCATCAATCATCCCGAGCTCAACTGGCGCTACAAGAGTACCTCGCAGCCCGGCCTCGGCAACCGGCCGTTCATGATCCCGCGCGGCCGAGTTCTGGGCGGCTCCAGCTCGATCAACGGTATGGTGTATTTCCGGGGACACCCCGGCGACTTCGACGACTGGGGCAAGCTCGCCCCGGGCTGGAGCTACAGCGAGACACTGCCGTACTTCAAACGTTCGGAGGACAACGGCTACTACGCCGGTTCTCCTTACCACGGCGTGGGCGGAGAAATGCACGTCGCCAGCCCGCCGCGTGCGAACCCGCTCGTGCACAGTTTCCTCGACGCGACGAGGGTGATGGACCTGCCCCAGTGCCCGGACTTCAACGGCGCCAATCCAGAGGGGTTCGGCATGCGCCAGGCGACGATCCGTCGTGGTCGACGGGAGTCGATGGCGACCGCGTTCCTGCATCCGGTCCTCGATCGTCCGAACCTGACCGTGCTGACCGACACCGTTGTGGACCGGGTCGCGTTCGAAGGCAAACGGGCCGTTGGTCTCCATGTCGAACGCGAGGGAAGCAAGCAGGTCCTGCGTGCGCGCCGCGAAGTCGTCCTCAGCGCAGGCGCGTACGGCTCGCCGGCCATCCTGCTGCGCTCGGGCGTGGGTGATTCCGCGACTCTCCGTCCGCTCGGCATCGACGTCGTGCACGACCTGCCGCAGGTGGGTCATGGATTGCGCGACCATTCTTCGGCGGCGATCCAGGTACGCACGAAGGACCCGACGTCATACGGGGTGTCGGCGCGCGCGACGCCGCGCAACATCTGGAACATTATCGAGTATGCGCTGGCACGCAAGGGGCCGATCGGCGGTAACGTGTTCGAGGCGACGGGCTTTATCCGTTCCTCAGGCGCGACTGACCGCCCGGACCTACAGCTGGTCTTCATGCCGGCGCACCGCAATGCGAACGGCTTTGCGCTGCCACTAGGCCATGGCTACGGCATCCTGTCGATCGCCGCGCGGCCCAAGAGTGTCGGCAAGGTAGCGCTGGCCTCCGCCAACCCGCACGACGCGCCTTTGATCGATCCCGATTTCCTTGGCCATCCCGACGACATTGTCGTCATCCGGGACGGTTTGAAGCTGGCGCGCAGGCTGCTCGCCTCCAGACACTTCGAGCGCTATCGCGGCTGGGAGATTCTGCCTGGTCCGGATGTCCAGACTGATGACGAATGGGACGACTACATCCGACGGACGGCCGTGACGGTGCACCACCCCGGCTGCAGCTGTCGCATGGGGACCGATCCCGAGGCCGTGGTCGACCCGGAGCTGCGGGTAAAAGGCGTGGAAAACTTGCGTGTCGCCGATGCGTCCATATTCCCAACGCTCGTCGCCGGAAATACCAATGCCGCCGTCGTGATGATCGCGGAAAAAGCCGCCGACATGATGCTGGGACGTGCACCACTGCCGCCGGAAGACCTGCCGCACGTGGTTTGACGATCAAGGAGACAAGTATGAAATCGATTGAACGTCAACCAGCCGCGGCATTCATGGCGAGACGCCGCACGCTGCTGAAAACGGGGCTCGTGTCCGCACTGCTTCCACTGCTGCCGCTCATCCCTGTCCGTGCGGCAGAGCAGGGGCCGGCCGTCGTGCCGATACGTGCAGGACGGCGCTTCGATGCGGTGCTGTACGACGCGCGTCACGCCAGCGCTCGTGCCTATGCGCGCGCATTGCGTGGCCGGACTTCGGTCGCGCACGAGATGCATGGCGATCCCACGGCCGCGTGGCTTGAATTGCTCGATCCTCTCTGGCGCGGTGGGCCCGCGACAGTGGCAGGGATGACAAGTCCCTCCGCATTGTTCTGCATCGAGCAGATGGCGCACGGCCACGGCATGCGCGTGCTCGAGCGCGGAAACGCCGGCGCGAACCAGGCACTCGTCGCCTGGGTCATCGGCCCGGCGCGACAACAGGAAGTTTGAAAGGAATGAACATGAAATTACCCGCAGGAGTACGGCAGGCGGACTTCGACAAGGCGCTGTCCGCGTTCCGTGGTGTCGTCGGGGCCGAATGGGTCTTCACGAGCGACGAAGATCTGCACCTGTATCGAGACGCGTATTCGCCGTACTGGAATGAACCCGAAGAACGCCTGGCTTCGGCCGCCGTGGCGCCGCGGTCGGCCGAAGAGGTGCAGCAGGTCGTGCGCATCGCGAACAAATACAAGATTCCGCTGTATGCGATCTCGACCGGCAAGAATCTCGGCTACGGCGGCTCGGCGCCCACGTACTCGGGTTCCGTGGTACTGGACCTGAAGCGGATGAACCGCATCATCGAGGTCAACGAAAAGCAGGCGTACTGCATCGTCGAACCAGGCGTCAGCTACTTCGACATGTACCGCTACCTGCAGGAGAAGAACATCAAGCTGTGGATCGACGTGCCCGACCCCGGCTGGGGCAGCATGGTTGGCAATGCGATGGATCGCGGCGCCGGGTACACGTCCGTACAGTTCCGCAACCACTTCGACGCGCACTGCGGCATGGAAGTGGTGCTCGCCAATGGTGAGGTGATGCGCACCGGGATGGGGGCGATGCCGGGTAACCCGTCGTGGCAGCTATACAAGAGTGGCTTCGGTCCGTGGATCGACGGTATGTTCAGCCAATCTAATTTCGGCATCGTCACCAAGATGGGCTTTTGGCTCATGCCGGAACCCGAAGCGTTTCTCAAGGGCGTCGTGCATCTGCCGCGCTACAAGGACCTCGAGCCGATGGTCGACATCATGACCCATCTGGAAAATTCTCGGGTCTTCTCCGGATATCCCGACCTGAACAGTCCAGTACTCGGCACGCCGAGCCTGGCGGGCCTGCATGACTTCCTGGCCCACGGACCGGCACCGCGGGACCCGGCATATTACGAGTTGATGAAGCGTGGCGCCACGCCGGAAGAGTATGAGCCGTATGGTATCGCCCACGATATTCCTTTCTGGAGCTGCGCCTTCACGTTCTATGGGCCGGAGAAGGTCATACGGGCGCAGTGGGAGCACGTGCAGGAGCGTTACCGGGCCGCGATCCCCGACGCCAAGTTCGAGGAGCGCGAGTTCTATCACCTGCCGCTCACGCCTGAGCAGAAGGAAAAGGTCCAGTACCCGGCGCAGTTCGGCATCCCCAACCTGCGGACGTTCGCGATCGGCGCGCGCTCGGTCTGGAATCCCGCGCCTCCGTCGGACGGTCACGCATGGTTCTCGCCCGTGATCCCGCGCAGCGGCGCAGCCATCCTCAAGATCAACGAGGTGTTGGGCAAGGCGGCGAAGGAACTCGGCATCCCGATGGTCTTCGCGATGAATGTGCCGGTACCGTCCTGGGAGCGTTCGTTCACGTTCATCATCCCGTTCTTCATTTCGAAGGACCCGGTGCAGAACAAGAAGAACCGAGATGCGTTCCGAAAGATCATCCAGATCGCCGCCGAACATGGCTGGGGCGAGTATCGTACCGCGCCCGCGTTCCAGGACCAGGTGATGTCGACGTATTCGTTCAACGACCACGCGCTGTTGCGCTTTCACGAAACGGTCAAGGATGCGGTCGATCCGAACGGCATCCTGTCGCCGGGACGTTACGGTATCTGGCCGAAACACCTGCGCAAGCAGAAGAAGGGGAAATCATGAAACTCTGGATGACGGCCGCAGTCCTGGCGATTGGTGCGGCGCACGCGGGGGCTGCCGAGACGGTGGAACAGCAGGGCAAGAAGGTATTCGACCGCTGGTGCGCCGCGTGCCATGCCGTCGGGGACGCGTATCCAGGTACGCTGGCCCTGCAGGCGAAGTACAAGGGCGAAAAGCCGTCGCCGCTGGAGCAGCGCACGGATCTCAATTCCGACTTCGTCAAGTTCTTCGTCCGTAATGGTGTGTCGATCATGCCGTTCTTCCGCAAGACCGAGATCAGCGATGCCGAACTCGCTGCGCTCGCCGCTTACCTGAGCCGGTCCCCGCGCTGATGTGCGATGACGGGGCGGCGCTCGCCGCCCCGTGCCTTCATGGCGCAGCCACGCGCGACATGCCGGCTCGCCTGGCCTATTTCCCACCGATCCACAGCAGCCCATTTGGCCACATGAACGGCCATGCATCGTTGCGCCGCCGTCACGCGGATGTCCCAACTATCTTTCGGCAGGTGATGCGACCGAGGGCGGTCCGTATCGTCAATCGTGTAGCAACGAACGTCTTATAAATAAAACGAGGAGACATCATGTATCGTCGCAACACTCCGGGGCAGCGCGCGCTGCCGCTGTTCGCCGCGCTGTTGGCGGCCGGCCAGGTCCATGCCATGGACTTTGAGACCGATAACGGCATCAAAATGCGCTGGGATAATACGGTCAAGTATTCGTTGGCCAAACGCCTCGGCGAGCAGGATGCCACTCTGTTGGCCAATCCGAATACGGACGACGCCAACCGCAATTTCCGCAAGGGCGGCTTGATCAGCAACCGTGTCGACCTCCTGAGCGAGTTCGACCTTCGTTATGGAGACGCGGGTCTCAGTCTGTCGGGCGCAGCTTGGTATGACGACGTCTACAACCGCCGCAACAACAACGACTCGCCGGCCACCAGCAACAACCTGTCCGTACCTTATAACGCGTTTCCGGAAGCGACGCGCAGGCTGTCGGGCCGCCGCGCCGAAGTGCTGAACGCATTCGCCTACACGAAATTCGACGTGGCCGACGCGCCGGTTGCGGTGCGTGTCGGACGCCACACCGTCCTGTGGGGCGAAAGCCTGTTTTTCCCCGATAACGGCATCGCCTACGGCATGGCCGCCATCGATGGACAGAAGGCGCTAAGCGTCCCTAATACGCAGGCGAAGGAAGTGTTCCTGCCGACGAACCAGATGTCGGTAGCGGCCGTCCTGCCGAGCGGCGTCTCGCTCGAGGGCTTTTACCAGTTCAGCTGGCGCCCGCTGCGCACGCCGCCGGTCGGCAGCTATTTCGGGCCGGCCGACATGTTCGGCACAGGCGGCGAATCGATCCTGGCGCCGGTACCCGGCGGCCACATCGTACGCGGCCCGGATGAGAGACCGGACCGGCCGCAACTCGGTGTGGCGTTCAAATGGCGCCCGGACGGCGGCGCCTTCGATTTCGGCTTATATGCGATCCGTTTCGATGAAAAGGTACCGCGCATCTTCACGGCAGTGAACGCCGCAGGCGCGCTGAACTACGTTCACGCATATCAAGAAGGCGTCAAGATGCTGGGCGCGAGCGCCAACACGTCGATCGGCTCGCTGAACGTGGGCGCGGAGGTGTCGTACCGCCATAAGGCGGCGCTTGCCATCACGGGCAACCCGGCTCTGGCGCCGGTGCTGTTGCCCGGCATGAGCAGCCAGGACGTCGGTCCGCTGGGCGACGTCGCCCTGTTCGAGGTCAGCGGGATCTATGCCGGCAAGGCTGGGCCGTTCTACGACAACTATTCGTTCGCGGGTTCCATCGCCGGCCAGCATCTGGTGAAGGTGACCGACAACGCCAGCGCATTCGACACCACGACGAACCGCAATACCTACGGCGTGCGCGGCGTGCTGACGCTCAGCTACTACCAGGTGCTGCCGCGCCTCGACCTGGACGTTCCCATTGGTGTCGGTTACACGATCAAGGGCAAGTCGGTTCTCCCCGGAGGCTTCAACACCTACAGCTACGGCGATCATGCCGGCGACATCAGTCTTGGCGTGACCGGAACCTACGCACAGTCGTGGAAAGGCGCGTTGACCCTCACCCGCTTTGTTGGCAAGCCAGTCAACAACGGCTACCGCGACCGCAGCTTCATCTCTGCAACGCTGTCCAATTCGTTCTAACAAAACCGGAGACCCTCATGAAACCATCCAAGCGCATGGCGGCGCTCGTCGCCCTGATCTGCGAACTGGGCGCGTTGCCAGCCTTCGCGGCCACACCTGACGAAGCCGCCAAGCTGAAAACCACGCTGACGCCTCTTGGCGCGGAGCGCGCCGGCAACGCCGACGGCTCCATCCCGGCGTGGACCGGCGATGCACCCAAGCGGCCGGCCGGACTGAAGGCCGGCAGCGTGACGGCGGCACCGTTCCCTGACGAGAAGCCGCTGTACCAGATCAGCGCCGCCAACATGGACAAGTACGCCGGCAAACTTAGCGACGCGACCAAATACCTGATGAAGACGTATCCGGCCTATCGACTGGATGTCTACCCGTCGCACCGCACGGCCACGGCACCGCAGTCGGTCTACGACGATACGTTCAAGAACGCGACCAACGCCAAACTGATCAAGGGTGGCATGTCGCTGGAAGGCGCGTACGGCGGCCTGCCGTTCCCGATCCCGAAGTCGGGTATCGAGGCGATCTGGAACCTCTACCTGAACTGGAAAGGCGTCACCGTCAACACCGTCTACAACATGTGGCTCGTGACAGCAGACGGCAAGCAGTCGTTGGCCAGTACCATCGACATCATCGAACAGTACCCTTACTACAACCCGAAGTCGGACGCCGCCAAGTTCAACGGCGTCTACTGGCAACACAAGGCGCTGACGACGGCGCCATCGCGCAGCGCCGGCGAAGCTCTGATGGGTGTCTGGTACACGGACTTCAAGGACAAGGATCCCGGTGCCTGGCAGTACCTACCGGGCCAGCGTCGCGTCCGCAAGATCCCCAACGTCAGCTATGACACGCCAAACTTCTACATGTCCGGCGTGACCCAGTTCGACGAGGCGTACGGCTTCTTCGGCAAGCCGGACCAGATGGAATTCACGCTCGTCGGCAAGCGTGAAATGTACGTCCCGTATAACAACAATAAATTCAATGCCACGCCGCCGGAACAGGCGTTCGGTCCGAACTTCCCGAAGCCCGAGAGCGTACGCTGGGAGCTGCACCGCGTGTGGGAAGTCGATGTGAAACTCAAGCCCGGCATGCGTAACGTGGTGCCGAAGCGGAAGCTGTACTTCGACGAAGATACCTGGTCGGTCCTGCTGGCGGATGAGTGGGATGCGCAGGGGAAGCTGTACCGCGGCCTGGTGTCGTATCCGTTCGTGTCCTACGACCTCCCGGGTGTGATTTCGCTGCCGTTCGTCACGTTCGACTTCCAGGCGCGCGCCTATTCGGTGGCGGGATTCGTGCAGGAATACAAGCCGGTTCCGTACAAGGCTGAATCGGTCTTCAATCCGGATTCCATGGTGCAGGATGCGCTGCGCTGATCGGATCCTGTTCGCCGCGACGCTGCTGCTCGCGGCGGCCTGCCCGGCAATGGCCACGTCCGCCGGACGCCCGACCATGCTCGACAGGCCGGCCGCACTGGGACCGGAAGCTTCGCGTCACATGCTGACGGCCGCGGCCTGGGCTGGCAAGCGAATCGTCGCGGTGGGGCGCGGAGGCGCCATCGTCTATTCGGACGATGAGGGCGCGACCTGGCGCCCGGCCAGCAAGGTACCGACGAGCGCCATGCTGACGGCGGTGGCGTTCGCCAACGAACACGTCGGCTGGGCGGTCGGCCATCTCGGCGTAGTGCTGAAGACCACGGATGGCGGTGCGACCTGGGAGCGCCAGCTCGACGGCGCGCAGGCCGCGAAGCTCGTGCTGGTCAAAGCCGAACATCGGGCCGGAATTCGCTCCGGCGACGACATGCCGCCGGCGGTGAAGGCAGCCAAGTTCCTCGTGCAGGATGGGCCTAACAAGCCCTTCCTGACCCTGCTTGTGCAGGACGACAGACGGGTCGAGGTGGCGGGCGCTTTCGGCCTCGTGTTCGATACCGAGGATGGCGGGGCAAATTGGGCACCGCAAATGGCGCGCTTCGACAATGCGCGAGGGCTGCACCTGTACGCAGCGGCGCGCAGCGGTCCCGATCTGGTGTACGTCGGCGAGCAGGGTGCCATGCTGCGCGGCCCCGCCGAGGGGGCGCTGAAACGTGTAACGACCCCATATCCGGGAACGATGTTCGGCGTGCTCAACACCAGGAATGGTGGACTGCTCGCGTACGGCTTGCGCGGCAACGCGCTGCTGTCGGATGACGGTGGGCGCGACTGGCGCCAGGTCGTCAGCGGTCTGTCGGCATCGATCCAGGCCGGAACGGTCTTCGCCGACGGCACGCTGCTGCTTGCCAGTGAGACCGGACAGCTGGCGGTGAGCCGCGATGGCGGCACCAGTTTCAAGGTATTGGCCCGCACCGTACAGCCAGCGGCAGGCCTGCTCCCTCTTTCTGGCCGAACCGTATTGGTACTCGGCCCGCGTGGCGCCGAACGCGTCGATTTATCGGCTGAACAGGAGTTGAAATGAAAGCGAGCATAACGTCCAACACGGCCCCGGAAGATTTCGGCCGCAACAGCGGCAATCTGCTCGAGCGCCTGATCTTCAATAACCGCAGCTGGGTCGTGCTGGCCTGCGTCGCGCTGACGATCGTGCTGGGATACATGTCACGCAAGGTGGAGTTGAACGCGAGCTTCGAGTCCGTCATCCCCGCCGGGCATCCGTACATTCAGAATTACCTGAAGCACCGTAACGACCTGCGCGGCCTCGGTAATACGCTGCGCGTGGTGGTGGAAACGCAGGGCGACACGGTACTCGACGAGAAGTATCTGAAGACGCTGCAACAGATCAACGACGACATTTTCGCGGTGCCTGGCGTCGAGCGCTCCTACATGCAATCGTTGTGGACGCGCAGCGTGCGCTGGATCGCCGTGACCGAGGCTGGAATCGACGGTGGCTCGGTCATGCCCGACACGTTCGACGGCAGTCCCGCCTCGCTGCAGGAACTGCATACGAACATCCTTCGCTCGGGACAGGTGGGCAACCTGGTCGCCAACGACTTCAAGTCCACCACCATCGTCGTTCCGCTGCTCGACTACGACGCGCAATCGAAGACCAAGCTCAGTTACAAGGATTTGTCGGCGCAGCTGGAACAGATCCGCGCCAAGTACGACGGCAAGGGCGTTCGCATCCACATCGTCGGCTTCGCCAAGGTCATGGGCGACCTGATCGACGGCCTGGGCGACGTGCTGTCCTTCTTCGCGATCGCCATCGTGATCGCCACCGCCATGGTCTACTGGTTCAACCGGTGCGTCCGCAGTACGGTGATCGTCGTCGTCTGCTCCCTGGTCGCCGTCGTATGGCAACTGGGCCTGCTGCCGCTGTTGGGCTTCCGTCTCGACCCGTATTCGATTTTGGTTCCATTCCTCGTGTTCGCCATCGGCATGAGCCACGGTGCGCAAAAGATGAACGGCGTGATGCAGGACATCGGGCGTGGCCTCGACCGCGTCGCCGCCGCACGCAACACCTTCCGTCGCCTTTTCATGGCAGGCTTCACGGCCCTTGTATGCGACGCTGTCGGTTTCGCGGTCCTGCTGTGGGTCGACATCGCCGCCATTCGGGCCCTGGCGCTGATTGCCAGCCTTGGCGTGGCGATCCTGATCTTCACGAACCTGATCCTGCTGCCGGTACTGCTCACGTACACGGGCGTCAGTCCCAAGGCCGCGGCACGCGCGCTGGCGCAGGAGAACGAAGCGATGGACGGCCGCAAGCAGTGGTTGTGGCGCTTTCTCGACCTGTTCACGACACGGCGCTGGGCCGCGGTGGCGATCGTGGTGTCGGTGGCCGGAGCGGTCGTGGGCCTGCGCGTGTCGGCCGGCCTGCAGATCGGCGACCTGAAGGCCGGCGCGCCCGAGCTGCGCCAGGACTCGCGCTACAACAAGGATAATGCCTACGTAGCAGGTCATTACTCGACGAGCAGCGACGTCCTCGCGGTGATGGTCACGACACCGAAGGACGAGTGCGCGAATTATGAGACGCTGACCCGGATCAGCGACCTCCAGGCGAAGCTGGCGACCGTCCCAGGCGTGGACGCTACCAAGTCCTTCGCGGACCTCGAACGCGTGATGGGCGGCGCCTTCAACGAGGGCAGCATGAAATGGATGGAGATCATCCCGAACCAGCAGGCCCTCAATTCCGTCATCACCCAGTCGCCGCGCGGCCTGTTCAACGAAGACTGCAACCTGCTGACGGTGTACGTGTACCTGGCCGACCACAAGGCGCAGACCCTGCAGCGCGTCGTCGATGCCGTAGCCGCGTTCGCCCGCGAACGCGACACGCCGGACGTGAAGTTCCTGCTCGGCGCCGGCAATGGCGGCATCGAGGCCGCGACCAACAGTGTCGTCAAGAGCACCAACGGCAAGATGCTGTACGGCGTGTACGCGGCGGTCATCCTGTTGTGCCTGATCAGCTTCCGCTCCTGGCGGGCCGTGCTGGTGGCCGTGCCGCCGCTGGTCCTTACCAGCATCCTGGCCGAGGCATTGATGGTCGTGCTGGGCATGGGCGTGAAGGTCGCCACGCTACCCGTGGTCGCGCTGGGCGTCGGCATCGGCGTCGACTACGCGCTGTATATCCTGAGCGTGACCCTGCTGTGGCTGCGCGAAGGGAAGACGTTGTCCGAGGCTTACTACCGCTCGCTGTTGTTCACGGGTCGAGTCGTCATGCTGACCGGCTTCACGCTTGCCGCCGGTGTGGGCACTTGGATCTTCTCGCCGATCCAGTTCCAGGCCGACATGGGCTTGCTGTTGGCGTTCATGTTCTTGTGGAACATGCTCGGTGCCCTGGTTCTGCTGCCCGCACTGGCCGTGTTCCTGCTGCCGCGCACATACGGCACCCGCCCCGCACGCGCCGCAGCGACGGCCGGCAGCACGGTGCTTTGAGCGAACTCGTCTCATCGGATCGAAACCATGCAAACACTCAAAGATACATTGAAGGATACCTCCCTGCTGCGGGAGCATTGCTACCTGGCTGGCGAGTGGCAGGCCGCTACCGACGGCGGCACCATCGCGGTAACCAACCCGGCCACCGGCGCCGTCATCGGCAGGGTGCCGAAAATGGGCGTGGACGAGACACGCCGCGCCATCGACGCCGCGACTGCCGCGTGGCCGGCCTGGCGTGCGCTACTCGCGCGCGAGCGCAGCGCGCTGCTGGAACGGTGGCACGCGCTGATGCTGGAGCATGCGGACGACCTGGCCGCCATCATGACGGCGGAACAGGGCAAGCCGCTGGCGGAAGCGCGTGGCGAAGTGTTATATGCCGCATCTTTCATCAAGTGGTTCGCCGAGGAGGGCAAGCGGGTGTACGGCGACGTCATTCCAAGTCCTGCCCAGCACCAGCGGCTGGTCGTGAGCAAGGAACCGGTTGGCGTCTGCGCCGCGATCACGCCGTGGAACTTCCCTGCCGCGATGATCACCCGCAAGGCCGGCCCCGCGCTGGCAGCAGGTTGCCCGATGATCGTCAAGCCGGCCGCCGAGACGCCGTTCACGGCCCTGGCCCTGGCGGTGCTGGCGGAGCGCGCAGGCATCCCGCACGGCGTATTCACTGTGATCACGGGAGGCTCGCGCGAGATCGGGGGAGAACTCACGGCCAATCCGCTCGTGCGCAAACTGTCGTTCACGGGCTCGACGGAAGTCGGCCGCGTGTTGATGGCGCAGTGCGCGCCGACGATCAAGAAGGTATCGCTGGAGCTCGGGGGTAATGCGCCGTTTATCGTGTTCCCTGATGCCGACCTCGATGCCGCGGTACAGGGGGCGCTGACTGCGAAATTCCGCAACAACGGCCAGACGTGCGTCTGCGCCAACCGGTTCTACGTGCATGACGATGTGTACGACGCATTTGCCGCGAAACTGTCGGCCGCAGTGGCCGCGCTACGCGTCGGGAACGGCACCACCGATGGCGTGCAACTCGGTCCGTTGATCGACGGACGCGCTGTCGAAAAGGTCGAAAGCCATATCGCCGACGCACTGCAAGGCGGAGCGCGAGTACTGACGGGCGGCCGCCGCCACTCGGCCGGCGGCTTCTTCTTCGAGCCGACTGTGCTGGCGGATGCGCGTCCCGACATGCTGGTGGCGCGCGAAGAGACCTTCGGGCCCCTCGCGCCGCTGTTCCGCTTCCATACCGAGGACGAGGCGATCGCCTCCGCCAACGATACCGAGTATGGCCTCGCCAGCTACTTCTATAGCCGCGACATCGGCAGAGTGTGGCGCGTCGGCGCAGCCCTCGAATACGGCATGGTCGGCATCAACACGGGCCTTATCTCGAACGAGGTGGCGCCGTTCGGCGGCGTCAAACAGTCCGGACTGGGGCGCGAGGGTTCCCATTACGGCATCGACGATTATCTGGTCATCAAGTACATGTGCATGGGCGGTCTGGAGACGCAATCATGATGCCGCCCAAGTTCGACTTTACCGGACAGGCGGTGCTGATCGTCGGCGGAACCAGCGGCATCGGCAAGGCTGCCGCCGCACGGTTCGCGGCCGCCGGGGCCAGCGTGGTTGTCGCTGGTCCGAACCAGGCCGAGGGCGACGCCACCGCCGCCGAGCTCGGTGCGGGCGTGAGCTTCGTACGGGCGGACGCGGCAAGTGCGCGCGACATGTCCGCCCTGATCGCAACGGTCGTCCAGCGCCATGGGCGCATCGCTGTCGCCATCAACAACGCAGGCATAGAGGGACCATTCGGTCCGCTGCAGGACATGGAAGAGGCCGATTTCGACCGGCTGCTGGCCGTGAATCTGAAAGGCATCTGGCTGGGCATGAAGTATCAGGTGACCCACATGCTGGCGAAGGGTGGCGGCTGCATCATCAATACAACGTCGAGCGCAGGCGTCAACGCCATCCCGATGGTGGCCGCCTACAGCGCCAGCAAGCATGGCGTCGTCGGCCTGACCCGCGCGGCGGCGCTCGAACTGGCGGCATCCGGCATCCGGGTAAACGCCATTGCGCCCGGTCCCGTGCATACCGGGCTGCTGGAACGCATGGTCGCCGGCGCGCTGCCCTTGTCGGAGATCGCCGCACAAGTTCCGATGAAGCGTATTGCCTCTCCGGACGAGATCGCGGAGGCGATGTTGTGGCTCGCGTCGGATGCATCCTCGTTCATGACCGGACATGTGATGGTACTGGATGGCGGCATGACCGTCGCGTAGCGACTGACTATCAAATCAACGAAACAGCGCCCCGCGACGACGGGAGCGCGACAGGAGACGACATGAAAACCGCAATCTTGACGAACTTGTTTCGCTTCGGCCTGGCGGTCGGCGCCGGCGTCTGGCTGGCCTACCTCGGCGGCGGGTTCGACGACCCCGCGCCGGAACCCGTGCAGTTGCCACCTGGTATGCCGAGCTGGCCATCGACTGCGGCCCATCCTTTCCAGTGAGACCGTACATGCATACCACCTCACGCGCATACGAAAACCGGATGGTGCTGCTGCTGTGCCTATCGGTGGGGGTCGTTTTTTTCGACCGCAACGCCATCAATTTCCTCATGCCTTATATCGCACCAGAAATGGGGATGAACAATACGCAGATCGGCCTGCTGGCCAGCGGACTGTCCCTGGCGTGGGCACTCAGTGGTCTTGGATTGGCCGCCGTGATCGACGCGACCGGCCATCGCCGGCGCTGGCTGGTCGGCCTGATGGTCGTGTTCTCGCTTTGTTCCGTCGTGTCCGGCCTGGCGGCGACCTTCGTGGCGCTGCTGGGGGCACGGGTCGTCATGGGGCTGGCGGAGGGACCGATCGTGCCGGTCGCGCAATCGATCGTCGCGCTGGAGTCGTCGCCCCTGCGGCGTGGCCTCAACATGGGGGTCGTACAGAACCTCGGCGGCGGCCTGCTGGACCAGTTCGTCGCGCCGATGGTTGTTGTGGGCCTCGCGCAGGTCTATGGCTGGCGTGTCGCCTTCTACGTCGCCGGTATCCCGGGGCTGATCCTGGCTGCCCTGTGCCTTGCTGGCCTGCGCGAACCGCCCGGGCGCGACGTCGCGATGCGCAAGGCGGAAGGCGGTAGCCTGTTCCAATTGCTGCGGGTACGGAATGTCTGGCTGTGCTGCATCGTCAGCTGCCTGATGGTGTCGTGGCTCGTGCTTGGCTGGGTCTTCATGCCGCTGTATATGGTGCAAGCCGCGCACATTGCCGGTCCGGATATGAGCGTCTTGATGGCCGTAACGGGGATGTCCGCTGCATTGTGCGGCGCATTCGTCGCCTCGGGCCTGTCGGACCGCTATGGCCGCAAGCCCGTGATGGTGCTGTTCTGCCTGATCGGTGTCGTGGCGCCGGCAGGCCTGTTGCTGCATGGCGGGAGCCTGGTGATGACGGCCGTACTGCTGTTCGTGGGCACCGCCGCGGCCGGGACGTTCCCGGTGTTCATGGCGGCGATCCCATCTGAATCACTGTCGGCGCGCCACCTCGGCACCTCCATCGCCCTCGTCTCGGCGATGGGAGAAATCGTGGGCGGCGTCACGGCACCTTTCGTGGCCGGACGTGGCGCGGACCTGTATGGCCTGAGTTTTCCCCTGATGATGCAGATCGCCTTGGCGTTGCTCGCCGCATTTACCTCGCTGTTCCTGCTTGAGACCGCTCCGCGGATCGTCGGCAACCCCGGCCTGGGCAGGGCGGAAGCGTGACATTTTGTTATTGATGGAGAAGTAATGAGCCAGATTACGGTCGTGGTGACCAAAAAAACCGTGGAGGCGGTGGATATCGCCAGTTTCGAACTTGCGAGCGTCGATGGCAAACCGCTTCCGCCATTCAGCGCCGGCTCGCACATCGACGTGCACGTCGCCGACGGGCTGACACGCCAATACTCGTTGTGCAACGACCCGGCGGAGACGCACCGCTACCTGATCGGCGTATTGCGCGATCCAGCGTCGCGCGGCGGCTCGGTCGCCATGCACGACAAGGTGCGCGAAGGCGACAAGCTGCGCATCAGCGCACCGAAGAACCATTTCGCTCTCGAGCATGGGACAGCACATGCGCTGCTCCTTGCGGGAGGCATCGGGGTCACACCAGTACTGTGCATGGCCGAACGGCTGGCTCAAGTCGGTGCGGAATTCGACATGCACTATTGCACCCGTGCGCCCGAGCGCACGGCATTCATGGAACGGATCCGGAGCTCGCCCTTCGCGAACCGGGTGAATTTTCACTTCGACACCGGTGCACAGGAACAGAAACTTGACCTGGCCGCCGTGCTCGCTGCGAGCGCCGAAGGGACGCATTTGTACGTGTGCGGACCCAAGGGCTTCATCGACTTCGTGTTGGCCGGTGCGCGCGCAGCAGGCTGGTCCGAGGATCGCCTGCATTTGGAGTATTTTGGCGCCGCGCCGCAGGAAGGCCAGGTCAGCGAAGCTTTCGAGGTCCAGATCGCCAGCACGGGCCAGCGCATCGCCATCCCGGCGGGACGCCCGGTCACGGAGGTCCTGGCGGCGAATGGCATCGAGATTCCCATCTCCTGCGAGCAAGGCATTTGCGGCACCTGCATTACCCGCGTGCTGGAGGGGGAGCCGGATCACCGCGACATGTATTTCACCGATGCCGAAAAGGCGAAGAACGACCAGTTCACGCCATGCTGCTCGCGCGCGAAGTCGCCGTTGCTCGTTCTGGACATCTGATACGAAAAAGGGACGGCGAACCGTCCCTTGCGTTTTACGCCGCTTGCGCGGCCTGCGTGGCTTGCGCCCGTTCTTCCTTCACCATCTTGTCGATGAGCCAGCGGAACTGACCCAGCGCGCCATCGAAACTGGTGGCGACGAGGGGACGGTCGGGATCGAGCCGATTGATACGGGCCTGTGCTTCGATGATGATGCGGTCCTCCTCGAAAGCCTGCAGGGTCCCGGCCCAGAAACCGTCCAGTATGCCGTTACCTGCAAGGTGGTCCGGCATAAGGACGGAATAGCTGTAACGGCTGCGGTTGTCCGAAACCGGGGTCACGGCCTGGCAGGAGTACTGAGTAAACAGGGCCGGCGTCTTTTCAAGATCAGGAGGCCCCATGTCGTTGCGCTGGGCGCCGCCCACGACGACAGCATGCGAGTCCATGATGACAATGCCCGGCAGCAGGAAGTCGTAGCGGTTCCAGATATCGACATTGGGTGCCTCCACGCCGTGTGCGGAAGGCTGGTTCGTTACCCAGCGCTCGATGCGCAGGCCGCGCGGGAGCCGTGTGATTTTCGGACGGGTGTAGGCCCAGTCCTCGCTGGTGCCGAACGAGGTCGGATGTACATAGCCCAGGTGCGAAAAGTCGAGCAGGTTGTCGTTGATGAGCTCATAGTACGTTTCGTATTCGATGTGGCCCGACCGCGATTGCAAGCCCCGGGTGTCCAGGCCCATAACCGGTGGGATCAGCTCCGGATCGGCAAGCGCGGGATCGCCCATCCAGACCCAGATCCAGCTGTGCGCCTCGACAACCGGGAATGTCTTGACACAGGCATTGGCCGGCACCCTTTCCTGACCCGGAATCTCGATACAACGTCCGTCCGGAGCGAATTTCAGGCCGTGATAGAGGCAGCGCAGGTCGTCGCCCTCCCGGCGCCCCATCGACAGCGGCGCGCCGCGGTGGCAGCAGCGGTTCTCGAAGGCGGCCAGCGAGCCGTCGGCTTTGCGATAAATGACCAGGGGCCGGTTTATGATCATGCATGAGAACAGGGCGTCCTCCTTGATTTCATAATTCCAGGCTGCGACGTACCAGCAATTTTGGACATACATGTGAAGTCTCCTCGTTGTAGGGCAGGGCGGTGGCGCCCTTCTAAGAGAGTGTAGCCAGCCGGTATCGGTCGTTCTATGCCGGAATGCGCGGGATTTCGGCTGTTTTTGTACGGGAGGCGGAATGGATTTGTTCGGCGAAGTGTTGTTGTCGCTGAAAATCGAGGCGCATTCGATCGGTGTCTTCACGCTTGGCGAGACCTGGGGCTTTACGATGCCTCCGCTGCCGCCCACCTATGCTTTCGTGCTGACCGGGATCGACTGTTCCTTCTGGCTGATGCCGGACGGGCACCCGCCTTTACGGATTGATCCGGGCGATTCCGTGCTTCTCCTGCACGGCCAGGCCTACGGGGTCGGATCGAGTCCGGACGCACCTCGGATCGACCTGACCGGGCACTGGATCGCAATGGGACTGCAGCCGTTCGGTGCGAGTTCGCGCTGGACCGCGCCGATCGCTCTGCATTTCGGGACGGGTAACGTACAGGGGCGCATGCTCTCGTCCGCTTACGTGCTCACGGATTCGCGCCGCAGCCCTCTGTTGGCGGATTTGCCCGCGGTCGTGCCGCTCCCGGGCAGCGCGGGTACCCTGTTTCCCTGGTTGCCTCCACTGCTGAATTTCCTGGCGACGCGCCAGACGGCAACGAGCGCCGGGTACGTGGCGACGGCATCCCACCTGGCCGAGCTCATTTTGTCGAGCTTCATCCGTGCTTATGCGCTGTCGCCGGACGGCCAGACCGTAGGGTGGTTGCGCGGCGTGGCCGACGCACGCATCGGCAAGGTGTTGCAGGCGATCCACCAGGACGTCGGAGCGAACTGGACCGTGGAAGCGATGGCGCGGCGGGCAGGACTGTCGCGCCATGCCTTCGTGCGCCTGTTCGTCCGGTTGATCGGCAGTACGCCTGGCGATTACCTCATCGCATGGCGCATGCAGCGCGCCGCCGAGATGTTGTTGTCGCGAAAGGTTTCGGTGGGACACGTAGCCGAACAGGTCGGCTACCAGTCCGAACGCGCATTCCGCGCCGCCTTCACCCGGCGCTATGGCATGCCTCCGTTGCGTTACGCCAAAACCAAGGCTGCCGACCTGGTCGCGACGCCAGGACCGGGCCCACGCTGAACCAACTATCTTTCGGCAGGTGCTCCGGTTACCTCCGGCCTGTGATGATCGCCTCAACGAATAACGTTGCGGCCGCTCATGCGGCACGGGGAAGATCAGTATGGAATCATTTGTGTACACGGCGTTGCCGGTCCGGCTCGTATTCGGCACCGGGACGATCGTGCAGGTCGGCGCCGAGCTGGAGGCGCTCGGATGCCGGCGAGCGCTGGTGTTGTCAACGCCTGAACAAGCGGCCGATGCCGAACGCCTGGCGCAACAACTGGGCTTGGCCGGCGCCGGTGTCTTCGCGGGGGCGGCGATGCATACGCCAACCGACGTTACGGCGCGTGCCCTCGATCAGCTCCGGAGCACGGAGACCGACTGTCTCGTGGCGCTCGGCGGCGGCTCGGCCATCGGGCTCGGCAAGGCACTGGCACTGCGTACGGGATTGCCGCAGATTGCCATCCCCACCACGTACGCCGGTTCCGAAGCGACGCCCATCCTGGGACAGACCAAAGACGGTGTCAAAACGACGCAACGAACCCTCGACGTCCTGCCGGAAGTAATCATCTACGACGTCGCCCTGACGCTAAGCCTGCCGCCGGCATTGTCGGCCACCTCGGGACTGAACGCGATCGCCCATGCTGTCGAAGCGTTGTATGCGCGCGACTCCAATCCGGTCATCTCGCTGCTGGCGGAGCAGGGCATCGCGGCGCTGGCCCGCGCGCTGCCGCGCATCGTAGCGAATCCCGGCGACACTGCGGCGCGTTCCGACGCGTTGTACGGCGCATGGGCTTGTGGCACTTGTCTTGGCGCCGTGGGAATGTCCCTGCATCACAAGCTGTGCCATACGCTCGGCGGAACCTTCGACCTGCCCCATGCGCAGACCCACGCCGTCGTCCTGCCCCATGCGGTGGCATACAACGCCGGCCATGCGCCGGAGGCCATGACACGCATCGCGCGTGCCCTGGGCTGCAAGGATGCAGCCCAGGGCCTGTATGACCTTGCGCGCTCGCTCGGCGCGCCGGCCGGGCTGCGCGAACTGGGCATGCCGGAACAGGGACTGGAGCAGGCCGCAACGCTGGCCGTGGCCGCGCCGTACTGGAATCCTCGTTCTATTGAAGCCGCAAGCCTGGGCCGCTTGCTGCGCAACGCATTTCACGGCTGCCCGCCGGAACCGGTCTGATCTCGCCCCACACTTAACACGGAGACAAACATGCAGCTCAACCCGCAAATCCTCAAGCACCACCACATTACCCTCAACGTCGGCGGCGCACAGGAAGACTACGATTTCCACACGAAGGTGCTGGGCCTGAAGAGCGTCAAGAAGACCGGCCTGTACGACGGCAATACGCCGATCTACCATCTTTATTACGGCAACGACCTTGGAGACGAAAGCACGCTGGTCACGTGTTTCCCGATGCGCCAGTCTGGTCGCAAGGCGGCGCGCGGCAGCGGCCAGATCAAGACGCTCGCTCTGTCCGTGCCGCAGTCCTCGCTGGGATTCTGGACGAGCCATCTGGGCGATCAGGGTTTTCGCGTGGAGCGTACCGAGCGCTTTGGCGAACAACTGTTGCGCTTCGCGCACCCGTGCGGCATCGAGTACGAGCTCGTCGGCATCAAGGACGATGACCGCCTTCCGTACTCGAACGGCGTGATCCCGGCCGAGTTCGGCATTCGCGGTACGCACGGCATTACCGTCTCGGTCCGCCAGATCGATCATTCAGACGAATTCATGCAGTTGGGTTGGAGCGGCAAGAACCGCCGTCAGGACGGCGATTTCGTGCGCTACGAGGTGGGCGAAGGCGGCAGCGGCACGATCATCGATTTCCAGGTCGAGCCGGACCTGCCGCAGGGTTCGTGGCTGTACGGCGAGGGCACGGTGCACCATTGCGCCTTCAAGGTCAACGACCTGACAGTCCAGAAGGACGTCAAGTTCCACCTGGAAGGACTGGGGTTTACGGACGTGTCGGACCGCAAGGACCGTGGCTATTTCGACTCCATCTACGTGCGCACGCCGGGCGGCGCCATGTTCGAGGCGACTGTCTCGAAGCCGGAAGGCTTTCTAGTCGACGAGACCTACGAAAACCTCGGCAAGACCCTGCAGGTGCCGCCGGTGTTCGCCGCACGAGCCGAGGCGATGACCGGGTACCTGGAACCGCTGAAGTTCTGACCATGGCCGTCTCCGAACAACTTGTGAAGAACACGGCGGGGACGGCGGTCATCGCACTGCACGGCCGGGGCCAGGCGCCCGCGTTCATCGAAGACCTGCTGGCGCGGATCGACAGGTCGTCGCTGCGCTACGTCGTCCCCCGGGCGCCGGGCGACTCGTGGTATCCGGAAAAATTCATGGCCCCGCGCGAGTTGAACCAGCCGCACCTCGATCTCGCGCTGGCCGCCGTGGATGCGCAGGTACGCCAGTTGGAAGCTGCCGGGATCGACCGCACGCAGATCGTCTTGCTCGGCTTTTCGCAAGGCGCCTGCCTTGCGTGCGAATACATCTACCGCAACCCGGGCCGCTGGGGCGGACTGCTGGCGCTGACCGGCGGACTGATCGGGCCCGAAGGCACGGTTTGGCCTGCGTCGGAGGGTAGTCTTGCCGGCACTCCTGTACTGATGACCAATGGTGACTCTGACCCTTGGGTGCCTCTTGCCCGCACACGAGCCAGCGCGGACGTGTTTCGCGCCATGGGGGCGAGCGTGGCGGAACGCGTCTATCCGGACCGTGCGCACGATGTCGTCGCGGACGAGGTTGCGACGGTCCGTGGGTTCCTCGACGCTGTTCCCGCGCGCGCAGCACGGATTCTTTAGAAAGGAAGCAAATGTCTCAAACAACGATTGGATTTATCGGCCTGGGCAATATGGGAGGTCCGATGGCGGCCCGTCTGGCCGCAGCCGGCTACCCGTTGGTCGTGTGCGACCCGTCCGAACGTGCGGTGGCTGCGCTGACCGAGCGTGGCGCGAAGAGCGTCGCGACCGCGGCGGAAGTCGGCGCACAGGCGGAGATCGTGCTGGTCAGTCTGCCCACGCCCGATGTCGTTCACCAGGTGGCGTTCGGCCCGCAGGGATTGGTCCACGGCGGCAAGACCCGGATTTTCGTCGACCTGTCGACAACAGGGCCGAAGGCCGCCGTGCAGGTGGCGGCGGGCTTGGCCAAGGCCGGCATCACCGCCCTCGACGCCCCGGTCAGCGGCGGCGTCGCCAGTGCCGTCAAGGGCAGCCTTGCGCTGATGGTATCGGGACCGCGCGCGGCATACGATGAACTGCAACCGATTCTGGCGTACTTGGGCAAGCTGTTCTTCTGCGGCGAACAGGCCGGCCTTGGCCAGACACTCAAGCTGGCCAACAACCTGATGTCGGCAGCGGCCCTGGCAGTGACGTCGGAAGCGATGGCGATGGGCGTGAAGGCGGGGCTGGACCCGACCGTGATGATCGAGGTGATCAATGCCAGCAGCGGCCGCAACAGTGCGAGCGTGGACAAATTCCCGCGCGCCGTGATTCCGCGCACGTTCGACTTCGGCTTCGCCACCGGCCTCTCCTACAAAGATGCACGCCTGTGCGTGGAAGAAGCGGAAGCGCTGGGCGTGCCGATGATCGTAGGTAGCGCGGTGCGCCAGATGCTCGCGGTGACCAATGCGACTTTCGGTCCGCAATCCGATTTCACCTGCATCGCCAAGGTGGTGGAGCAGTGGGCCGGTGTGCAGATCGGCGGCGATAACAAAACAACTTCAAAGGAAACATGATGACGAACCCGAAACTCGAACAAGGCCTGGCGATCCGCAAGGCAGTCCTGGGCGCCGCCCACGTGGAGCGCTCGCTTGCCGCCGCAGACGACTTCAACAAGCCCATCCAGGAACTGGTGACGGCCTATTGCTGGGGCGAGGTATGGGGTAACGAAGACCTGCCGCGCCAAACCCGCAGTCTGCTGAACATCGCCATGCTGACCGCGCTGAACCGCTCGCACGAACTCAAGGTGCACGTGCAGGGCGCGCTGCGCAACGGCGTGAGCAAAACGGAGATCCAGGCCGTGCTGATGCAGACCGCGATCTATTGCGGCGTGCCGGCGGCGCTCGAGTCGTTCCGCGTCGCGAGCGAGGCCATCAAGACCTACGCCGAATGAACGAGCGGACGGCGCCATGACGGGTTCCCCATCTTCCGACCTGCCCGAATACGAAGTCTACGCACTGCGCTACGCGACCGTAGCGCGCCGCCGCAACCAGAACTTCATGCAGGCCGATCCCCATGACGGTCCGATGCCCATGGATTACTTCGTCTGGTTGATCCGTGGCGCCGACCGTTGCTGTCTCGTGGATACGGGCTTCAACCGGCAGGCTTCCGAGCTGCGTCAGCGCGAGTTTCTGCGCTGCCCGATCACCGGGCTGGCCGCGCTCGACATCGCGCCGGACCAGGTGAGCGATGTCATCCTCACCCATTTGCATTACGACCACGCCGGTAACGTCAACCTGCTGCCGCGGGCGCGCATCCACTTGCAGGAGGCGGAGCTTCAGTACGCAGTCAGCAGGCACATGCAGTTCCACCTGCTACGCCACGCGTACGCCGTGGACGACGTGACCCATATCGTGGAAGGCCTGTACGGCGACCGGGTCGTGTTCTACCAGGGCGATGCCACTTACGCCCCCGGAATCGAACTGCTGCACGTGGGTGGCCATACCCAAGGGCTGCAGGCCGTGCGCGTGCACACGGCGCGCGGCTGGATCGTACTAGCTTCGGATGCAAGCCATTACTATGACAATGTTTGCAACGAATCGCCGTTCCCCATCGTGCACGATGTCGGGGCCATGCTGACAGGCTACCGACGCCTGTTGGGTCTGTGCGACAGCGCGGACCATTTCGTTCCTGGCCACGATCCGCTCGTCATGCAGCGGTATCCAGCACATGGGGATCCGGCCGATGGCATCGTAGCACTTCATGTCTCACCACGGGAAGGGGCCGCTGCGTTATAGTTGAAATCGATCCACGCCTCGATGCGTCGGACGAAAAACGAAGGGGAGAATAACCCCGTACAGGAGACGAACCATGTCAGCTGTTCAACACGCTACGCTGCGTCCTGGCCATCGCGCAGCCGGTCAGGATTCCTCTTCATCCGACGCGCGTCGTTGGCAACCGCCGCTATTGTCGGGTGCGGCATTCGATCGCCCTGTGCTGCGGGCACGGTTACCCGACATTATGCAGGCGGCGATCACCATGGTCCGGGCGCCTGCCGGCTACGGAAAAAGCACGCTGCTCGCACAATTTCATAGTGCGTTGGCGGAGAGTAATGAGGCCAGCGCTTGGGTGACGTTGAACGACAGCCACCGCGATCTCGCGCATTTGTACACATGCCTGGCGGCTGCGATCGGCAGCTGCGGCGGGGCACCGTCATCGGCGGCGCCGCTCGGCAAGGTGTTCAACGGCGAATCCATGCTGGCCCATCTGGGCATGCTCGTCGACGGCGCGGATGCAGACATCTACCTGTTCCTCGACGACGCGCACGTTCTTGCGGACGCCGAAGCGCTGCTGCTGCTGGAATTGCTGGCAAAGCGTCCGCCGCCCCGTCTCCATTTACTCGTCGCGACGCGCGTCCGACTGGCCCTGCCGCTGGCCCGGCTACGACAGGCCAAGCAGCTCGTCGAACTGGAAACGAATGAACTCGAACTGACGACTGCCGAAGTCGTGGCAATGTTGCGCGACGACCTCGACCGTCGCCCTGCCAGCGCCGCGCTGACGACCCTCGCGGAACGTTGTACGGGCTGGGCTGGCGGCGCCGTGCTCGCCCAGCAGATGTTGCGCAAGGAAATGGATGCGTCACGCCTGCTGGGTTATTTTTCCGGCGCCAACCGGCAGTTCGCGGAATTCTTCCAGGAAGAAGTGATGCCACCTCGTGATGACCCTGGTGGCCGCCGCGAGTTCCTGCTCCAGACCTCGATTCTCCCGCGCTTCTGTCCCGAGTTGTGCGACGTCGTCATGGGGCGCGACGACAGCCACGCGATGCTTGCCGAGGCCGAAGGCGAAGGGTCTTTCATCCGGCCACTCGATGGAGGTCACACCTGGTTCGCTTACCATCCCTTGTTCGCCCAATACCTGCAGCGCCAACTGGAGGGTAGCCAGGGCGCCAGGGTGCGGGAGTTGCGGGAGCGGGCCTGCGCCTGGCTGCTCGAGCACCGCTGTTATGTGGAAGCCTTCGACCAGTCCATCGCGCTGGGTGATCCCATGCGTGCGGCGCAGATCCTCGATGACTGGTGCGACCGCGAGTTCGGCACGTCGGCATCGGTGGAAATCCTCACGCTGGCCGCGCAATTGCCGGAGGAGGTCAAGATGCGTTTTCCGCGCATCATGTTGATCGAGGCGTGGCGGCGCGACGTGTTCTGGCAGGTCAGCGGCTCGCGCGAACTCGTCGATTTGTCGCGCGAACGGCTGCGCCAGATGGCGTCGGAAGAGACGGACAAATCCGAGGATCTAGCGGAGATGCAGGGCCTGCTGATGCACGGCGAGATGATGATTGCATGCTTCAGCGACGACATGCCGCGGACCGAGGAACTGGCTCACATATTGATCCGCGATTACGAGCGCGCCAACCTGCACGTGCGCGGCAGCTTCTACACATCCTTGTTGTACGCCCAGCGCGAACAGTACAAGCTGCAGGACGTCGACCGTCTGAGCCGGCTCGGCCGCTCACACTACCATCGGCCCTTCAAGGGCCTCACGTCAGTGTTTCATGAAGCCATCGTCGGGCCGTCGCATTTCATGATGGGTCGCACAGAAGTGGCGATGCACTGCCTGTCGGACGCACTCGAAACGGCAGAAACGCTGACTGAGCGCAGTTCCATGCTTGCTGCGATCGTCGCCTTGCCACTCAGCGAAATTCATTACGAGAGGAATGAACTCGACCGTGCCCGCGAACTACTCGATGCGCACCTGCCGCATGTGACCGTGCACGGGTTCATCGATCAGATGATCGCGGCGTGGCTCACGCAAATGAAGTTATTGCGCCTGGATGGGAACATCGCCGCAGCCTACAAGGTCGTGGACACGGCGACGGTATTCGCGCGCGAGCATGGCTTCGATCGGATCCGCTTGTGGATCACCGCAGGACATATCAAGATGCTGCTGGGTGACGGGCAAATCGACGAGGCGGTCCGCGTGTGTCGCAACCAGGGCATCACCGGACCCGCGAAGCAGTTCATGCCGAGTGGAACCATAACCAGCCGCGACGAAGCCCGCGCGTTGGCGTGGGTACGGCTCGCACTGGCGGAAAACCGGATCTCGGACGCGATGGCCGTCGCGAAGCAATGGCACGGTTTCGTGCAGGCGGCGGGTGCGGTACGCAATCAGATTCGCTGGGACCTGATCCTGGCACATGGGTTCATGCTCTCGGGTGAAAAATTGGCGGCGCAGCGCGCCTTACGGCGTGGGATCGCCGTTGCCGCCAGCGGAAGATTCGTGTGCAGCTTCCTCGACGAGGGCGCATGGATCGAGACCCTGCTGCAGGATACAGTCGGCACACCGTCGACCGCCGATTTGCCAGGCGACGCGTTTGCGGCCGAGCTGCTGCAGGCATTCGTGCAGCACGACGGCCGTTCGTCGATCCGTGTCGAATTACCGTCGGAAGCGGGTACGGGCGTCTACGGAGCGCTGGGCACGCGCGAATTGGAGATACTCCGGCTGATGGGAACGGGCCTGCTCAACCGCGAAATCGGCGACAAGCTGGGCATGACCGAAGGTTCCGTGAAATGGTATGTGCAGCAGATCTACGACAAGGTCGGTGTGCGGCGCCGCGCGCAGGTGGTGGAGCGTGCCTATCAGCTCGGGTTGATAAGCCGGTAGTCGTCACAGCGGCGGCCTGTGGCCGGCGCTGAGGATGCCGTTCGGGTCGACGGCATCCTTGATCAGCGTCTGCAAGCGGCGCAAGGCATGGCCGTTATATCCGAACAAGGCTGCGCGGTCGCGCAGCCGGCCCTGCGGTCCGTACCCGGCCGCTGCCGCCTGCTCCAGTACCGCGTCACAGGCACGATGGGCCGCCTCCGCCAGCGCAGGGAGGGTCCTGTCGTAGGGCATGCAGCATATGTGCAAGACGCTACGGGGAAACAGGACGATCATGCCGTGATGGTCGAATCCATGGTGTTCCACGCCTCCACGCAACAGCCGGTAGTGAGCCTGTACATCGGTCGCATCGAGCCGCGCCACCGAGGACATGGTGACGAAGTCGCCTGAGGTACCGCCCGACCATTGCGTTATCTGGCCGAGGTCAGCTTCCGGAATGCCAGCCTGAGACTTGTCGCCCGCGCAGATCGCCTGTTCCGGTGCGGCACCATCGTATTCCCGATAGCTGAAGCGAGATTGTGCGATGTGGTCGAACGCCTTCGCCAGCGTCCCCAATTGTGCTTCCACGACTTCGTGCCGGCCATATAGCGCGAAACGTAGGTTCCAGCGCCCGATGCCCGTTTCGTCGGCGATGCGTTCCAGTTCCGTTTCAGGGATCACGCCGTTACGAGGATACCATTCCTTGCGGCCGGCAATCCGGGCCGCCGTGCTGACGAGGTTGGACAACACCGGGTGGTTGGAAATGGTACCGTCCAGCAGAAAAGGACGGATAGTGTCGACGAGCCGGGGCAGGTCGTGATCGTGTCGACAGGTAACGTTGCAGGACAGGTAACGTTCGGGACGCGGCTTCAACCAGACTCCCATGCGCGTGACAATGCCTAGGTCAGACTGTACAAACAAACCGTCGAGATTGGGTCCGAGACCCTGGGCGCAGGTGTGCCAGGTCCGGCTGGTGAGCAGGGCGCCCATCCCGGTGCGCACCAGGCTGCCGTTGGCAAGGACCGCTTCCATGCCGCATGGCTGCAGTGCATGGCCTCCTGCGAGGACGTAATCGATCACGCCGCCAATGTGCAGTTCCGGCACCGGCATCATGAGCGCGTGCCCGCCGGCGCGCAGATGCTCGTACAAGTCGAAAAAGCTGACGCCGGGCTCTATCACTGCGTAAGCACATTCCTCGTCGATCTCAAGAACGCGATTCATGCGCCGCAGATCCACGATCACCGAGCCGCGCAGACATGGCGCGGCCCTGCCATGGTCGTGATGGTTATCGCCGGTGTACTGCCATAGCGGGATGCCATGACGGTTGGCGATGGCCACGATAGCCTGGACCTGCTCCGCCGACGATGGCGCGACGATCGCCGCGATGTTCGAAATGTATTCCGACGCGAGCGTGTTGCAGCCTGCATACCCGGCGATGTCTTCGCTGTCCGCCGTTACAGCACCGCTTCCCAGCGCGCCAATCAGTTCATCGACGGCCGTGTAGAGATCCTGTGTGTCCATGTCCGCGCCGGGCGTCGATGGCGTCGGTGTGGAGTCGCTCACGACGTCTCCTCAGCGCGAATGGTGGCCGTGTCGATCAGCGTCAGCGGCGTGGCCGTTCCAGCGGTCGCTTGCCTGGTCTGGCCCGTATCGTTCCCCGACGCCACGCGGAAGCGACTGACCGCACGCCCAAGCAGCACGGCCTGTTGTTCCAGCTCGCTGGCCGCGGCGGCAGCCTCCTCGACGAGGGCCGCGTTCTGCTGGGTGACCCGGTCCAGATCAGCGATCGTGCCGCTGACCGCTGCCACGCCGTCGTGCTGCGCCGCGCTCGCCGTGCTGATTTCGCCCATGATCGCGGTGACGCGTTGAACGCTCGTGACGACGTCGTCGATCGTGGTGCCCGCGTGGCTCACCAGTTTGCTGCCGGACTGCACCTTGTCCATCGCGTCCGCGATCAGTTGCTTGATTTCGCGCGCCGCCGACGCGGAGCGGTGCGCGAGGTTGCGCACTTCAGACGCGACGACTGCGAACCCACGGCCTTGTTCACCCGCCCGGGCCGCCTCGACGGCGGCGTTCAGCGCCAGTATATTCGTCTGAAACGCGATGCCGTCGATGACGCCGATGATATCGACGATCCGGCTGGCGGAATCGTGGATCGAACCCATCGTCGCGACGACGTCGCGCACGACCTGGCCGCCTTCACCTGCAATCCGCGAGGCCGCTTGCGCCATCGTGTCCGCCTGGCGGGCATGGCCGCTGTTTTCGCGCACCGTGGCCCGCAACTGCTCGGCCTGGGAATTGGTGCGCTCCAGCGTGCTGGCCTGGCGTTCCGTGCGCTCGGACAGGTCCAGGTTGCCCGCAGCGATCTCGGCACACGCGGTCGAGATGACGTCTGTTCTGGTACGGACGTCGTCCACGATGCCGGCGAGGTTGTCGCGCATGACGCGCATGGCGCCGAGCAGGCTGGGCCGGTCGTTGCGGGTTCTTACCTCGACCGTCAGGTCGCCGGACGCGATACGTTCGGCGATATTCATCGCATAGCCCAGCTCTCCGCCGAGCTGGTTCAACAGTGCCCGTGTCAGCCACTCCGAGACGGCGACACCTACCAGCACGGCCAGCACGCTGACGCCGACGAGCAGCATGCGTGCCTGCGCGTTGGCCGCCTGCGCCGCTTCAACCGCTGCGGCCATCTGTTTTTCTTCCATGGCCACCAGCTGCTGCAGCGCGGCCATCCACTGCGTCTGGACGGGCAGCAGTTCATTCACCAACACCTGGTAGACCTGGTCCGCCTGTCCCGCCAGCGCAAGCTGCGCCGAGTTGGCCATCACGGGCCGGGCGCGCGCATCCAGTTCCCGGATTCGCTGCAATAGCGTGGATTCGGGGGACACCGCGTTGCGGGCTCCTTTCAACATGGGCGCCAGTGTCGCCTCGGCCTTGCGGTACGCCTCCTGTTGCGCTTGCATACGCTGGGTTTCCGCTCCGAGGTCCGACAGCGACGTGATCAGCGCAAGATTGCGCAGCGTGATCATCCGTTCATACACCGACGTACGCATCGTCTGTGCGAGCGCCGCCTTGGCGGCATAGTCGCCATTGATCTGATCCATGCGCTGCTGGTTGCTCGCCATGCTTGCCATGCCGATGACCGCGACGATGACAAGCAGAACGATGACGGCGGCGAAAGCGCTACGCAGGCGGGCGGCAATGGTGTCGGGTACGAGTTTCATGCCGCGCACCGCCGGAAAAAGATACGGGAAGAAAGGTCGGTCATCAGTGGTCTCCACAGGTTGTGTGCACGCCATCGGGGGCGATTAGCAACCACTATGCGGCGGCGCGAAGACCGCGATCACCTGTCGAAAGATAGACGCTGACTTACCTATCCTTCGGCAGGTGGCAGTCACTTGGACGGCTGCGACATTGCCGCAATGGGGTGGAAGCACATCCCCGATAACCAAACGGAGATAACGGAATGAGCAAAGGAAAACGGGTGATCGTGGTGGGTGCCGGGCCGGCGGGGCTGTTCACGGCATTGGGCCTGGCGCGACTGGGCGCGCAGGTGACGGTGATCGACGCCGCGCCCGGCATCAATGATTCCCCTAGGGCCAATGTTTATATGCATTCGACCATCAAGGCACTTGAAAACTTCGGTCTGCTGGAAGATGCGAAGAAGATCGCCGCGTTCGGCCACGCTTTCCAGATGCGATTTCCGTTGACCGGCAACGTCGGCACGCTCGACTTCAGCCTGGTGGAAGGATTGACTTACACCTACACGCTGCACTTCGGCCAGAACCGCCTTGCGGAACTCATCCTGAGACATCTGCTGCAGATCGATGGCGCGGCGATGCGCTGGAATACCCGCTTCGTCAGCGTCGAGCAAAGCGGCGACGCTGTCCAGCTGGAAGTCGAAGTCGACGGCGTCCGTTCCACCATGGAGGCGGATTGGGTCATCGGCGCGGATGGTGCGCGCAGCAGCGTGCGCAAGGCGCTCGGGATCGACTTCGAAGGCTTTACGTGGCCCGATACCTTCATGGCGACGAACCTCTATTTCGATTTCGAGAAGCATGGCTACGCGGCGTCGAACATGGTCGCCGCCGCTGAAGACTGGCATGTCGTCGCCAAGATCGACGACCAGCACCTGTGGCGTATCGCCTACGGGGAAGATTCGGATGCCAGCGAGGAGCAGCGTCTCGCGCGCATCCGCGAGCGCTACAAGAGCTTCTTGCCGGACAACGCCTCGTTCGAACTGGAGCGCGCGAATTCATACCGCGTGCACCAGCGCTCTGCGAGCACCTACCGTCAAGGCCGCGTCCTGCTGGCTGGAGATGCCGCGCACGCCACCAATCCCATTGGCGGTATGGGATTCACGTCCGGTGTGCAGGATGCGCAGTCGCTGGTTCGCGCGTTCGGGCAGTTGTGGAACAACGAAGTCGACGACGATGTACTCGATTACTACGCCGAAGAGCGGCGCCGCGTGTACCTCGAGGTTGCGAACCCCGTGGCGATCGCCCACAAGCTGCGTACACAACGCACGGACCGCGCCGCACGCCTGGAAGACGAGGCCGGCTTCATTGCGATGTCGCGCAATCCGGAGGCAGTGCGCCAGGCCGTGATGTCCGTGTTCATGCTCGAAGGTAATCCCTACAAACCCGACTGGCGCTCCGGCTTCCAGCGCCCCGTCGCACCACAGTCGCCCGTATGAAGGCCGTGCGGGTAGTTTTTCTTTAGTGAGATCGAAGATGTTTCCAAAAAATGCGTGGTATGTGGCATGTATGCCAGATGAAGTCGCTGACAAGCCGCTCGGACGCCAGATCTGCGGTGAGCGGATGGTCTTTTATCGAGGCGCCGACGGACGAATTGCCGCGCTCGAGGACTTTTGCCCACATCGGGGGGCGCCGCTGTCGTTGGGCTTTGTGCGCGATGGGAACCTGGTGTGCGGTTATCACGGCCTGCAGATGGGGTGCGACGGAAAGACCGTCAGCATGCCCGGCCAGCGCGTGCAGGGGTTCCCATGCATACGCAGTTATCCCGCCGTCGAGCGCTATGGTTTCGTCTGGGTCTGGCCCGGCGATGCCGAGCGTGCCGATCCGGCCACGATCCACCATCTCGCGTGGGCCGAAAATTCGGAGTGGGCCTATGGCGGCGGTCTTTACCACATCAATTGCGACTACCGGCTGATGATCGATAACCTGATGGACCTGACGCACGAGACCTATGTCCACGCGAGCAGTATCGGCCAGAAGGAAATCGACGAGGCGCCGGTGCATACGAAAGTGGAAGGCGAGCATGTCATCACCAGCCGCCAGATGGAAAACGTGATGGCGCCGCCATTCTGGCGCGCGGCGTTGCGGGCGAATGGGCTTCCTGATGATGTCCCGGTCGATCGCTGGCAGATCTGCCGGTTTACGCCGCCGAGCCACGTAATGATCGAGGTCGGCGTGGCGCTTGCAGGCAAGGGTGGCTATGACGCGCCACCGGAGTTCAAAGCGAGCAGCATCGTGGTCGACTTCATTACGCCGGAAACGGAAACGTCGCACTGGTATTTCTGGGGCATGGCGCGCAACTTCAAGCCAAACGATCTGGAACTGACCGCGGCCATTCGCGAGGGCCAGGGCAAGATCTTCAGCGAAGACCGCGCCATCCTGGAGCAGCAACAGGCGAACATCCTACGTCATCCGGAGCGCAAGCTGTTAATGCTCAACATCGATGCGGGGGGAGTCCAGTCGCGCCGTGTCCTCGATCGTTATCTCAATGCCAGCCAGTCTTAAAAGGTAAGCCATGTTCCCACTGAATCAATGGTATGTCGCAGGCTTCGCCTGGGAGTTCGAGGGGCGTCCCATCGCCCGGACCTTGCTAAACCATCCCGTCGTCATGTTCCGCGCGGCCGACGGAACGATCGTCGCATTGGAGGACCGTTGCTGCCATCGCTCGCTGCCGCTGTCCGCTGGTACGCTGGAAGAGCGGGGCCTGCGTTGCGGCTACCATGGCATGCTGTACGCGCCGTCCGGCGTGTGCCTGGAGATTCCTGGCCAGGAGAAGGTCCCGGGCAGGGCATGCGTGCGCGCCTATACGGTAGCGGTCCGCAACCAGATCGTCTGGATCTGGATGCCGCGCGAGGCTGGCGGGCTACCCGACTGCGAAGCACCGGAGTACGCCGTGCATGACGATCCGCGTTACCGGTACCGCGGCGACGTTTATCACTACGACGCGCCTTACCAGCTCATTCACGACAACCTGCTCGACCTCAGCCATCTCGGCTACGTCCACCTGCGCACGATCGGCGGAAACGCCAAGGTTCATATGCACGCCGAGACCAAGGTGGAGGAGGAAGGCGAGGTGGTGCGGGTGCTACGTTACATGCCGTCGTCCGCGCCTCCCCCCACGTACACGGCAGCGTGGCGCTTCGATGGGCTGATCGACCGCTGGCAGGAAATCGAGTTCCACCTCAGCCACCTGCGCATCTGGACCGGCGCGAACGACGCGGGCGCGGGTTCGATGCGCGATCCGCAGCGGGGCGGTTTCCACATGCGCGGCTTCCATGGCGTGACGCCGGAGACCGATGTCTCGACCCACTACTTCTGGACCGTCGCGGCCAACCGCCATCCCGACATGCCCGACATGACCGACACGGTGTATGAGCAGACCGCACTGACCTTCGAAGAAGACAAGACCATCATCGAAGCCCAGTACCGCAACATGCTCCGCTTCCAGGGCGCGCCTCAGATCGACATCCACGTCGACGTCGGTCCCAACCGGGCGCGCCGCATCGTTGATCGCCTCATGCGCCAGACTTGATACATCGAATCATGATCGCAACACCAACGACGTAGATAAATAAAAGGAGACGCCAATGTATTTGAAGAACGCCTGGTATGTTGCAGGCTTCAGCGAGGATTTTCCCGCTGGAGCATTGACGACAAGGACCTATCTGGAAGTCCCGCTCGTTTTCTACAGGAAGGCGGACGGAGCGCTGGTCGCGATGGAAGACAGGTGCTGCCACAGGCTCGCGCCGCTATCGCTCGGTCAGATCGAAGGCGACGATCTACGCTGCATGTACCATGGCCTGAAGTTCGCGCCTTCCGGACAATGCGTCGAGATTCCGGGGCAGTCCCGCGTTCCCACGGGGATGTGCGTCCGTTCTTACCCAACCGTCGAGCGCAATGGCTGTGCCTGGGTCTGGATGGGCGATTCGGACAAGGCGTCTGAAGCCGATGTGCCCGCGAACGTCGGCCCTGACCTGCCGGGCTGGTCCATGCTGCCGGGGCGTCTCGAAATCGACGCCAACTACATGCTGGTGGCAGATAACCTGCTTGACCTGTCGCACCTGAGCTATGTGCACCGAAACTCTTTCGGTCCCGGCTTGGTGTTCGGACAGACGCGCCCGAAGGTCGAGCGTCTTGAGAGAGGTGTGCGCGTATCGCGCTGGTTGCTGAACCAGCCGACCGCGAAATACGTCAAGGAGAAAATCGCAGCGGAAAGTCTCGACGTATGGATCACGTACGACTTCGTCGCACCGGGGCTCTTTCTTCTGTATGCCGAAATGCACGTCCCAGGGACGGCACAGCAGTTTGGAGAAGGGGCGCCGAGCGGCGTCGAGCCCTTGCACAAGGAGTACACGAGCCAGGCTGTTACGCCGGAGAACAACGGCAAGTCGCGCTATTTCTTCTGCTACGGATCTTGGGACAAGACTTCCGCGTTGGCCGAGTTCTATCGCGATTTCGGTTATTTCGCGTTCGGTGAGGACGCAGTGATCGTCAGCGCTCAGCAGCGCATGATCGACGCTTCGCCCGGCGTGGCCATGCAACCCACGTCGCTCGACGCAGCGACACTCCAGTATCGCTGGGTCCTGGAACGCCTCATGCGCACGGAGGGAACTGAACCCGCTCTCATCGGCGGCCACCGTGGCGACTCCGTTTAGGTGTAGCAAATTCGATGACGATTCGTCTGCCCCATTCGGGGTGGCCGATGAAACGCTTGGCCGGACGCGCTTTGGGCGAATCGTTTATCTTTCTAAAAGAACGCGACGAGCCTGGCGTCCAAGCTGACGCGCGGTTGCGCATCAGGTGGCGAAGTTGGATCGGAAAACGCACTGTGCGCAGCCCATTGTGGCCGTGTCTGGTTTGTATCCCACATCTTGAGGATTAGAGCCTCGTCCGCGGTCATTCGTGGGTAATAATACCATTCCTGATCCGGCCGATAAATAACGCCGAGCCCCGTGCGCGGAAGCAGCGGCTCACCTGATGACGTGCCAACGCCGGTCGGAACAAGGTCGTTCTTGCGGATCGTCCGCGCGTCGCACACCGCGAGCGGCATTGATTCAATCGTCCGCAGTGGCTTCCAGATATTGTATGCGGCCCAGCGGTGCCGGAGCAGTTCCTCGGCCTCGCCGGGTGGAAGGACTTGCCGGATGCTGTACTCGTACGTCGATTGATTGTGATCGACATGGACGTTGGTAGCTGCGCCCAGGTTCTTATTGCTGGCGGGAAGGCGCATGTCCCGAGCGAGGCTGGCGAACATCATGACCCGCTTTGCGCCGGTGATCCGTTGCAGCAGGGCTTCGGCTTCCGGACGGAAGACTGTTTCCACCGCCTGCTTGTCCAGTACGTCCCTCAACGCGCTTTTGAACTCCACGAGAGCGAAACCATTCTTCTCCAGTTCGATGTCCTTTTCGACCAATCTCGCATTTTTGATTGGCACGACACGGCTTTCGAGTTTAATCGTCGTGCTCACAGAATCGATCAAATACGCGATCGACGTGTCTTTTTGCTGGACCGTGAATCTGAGCTCGGCATGGACTTCTTCATTTCGATTGATTTCGGTATTTATCTTCGCCGGATGTGCTGCCGGTGCCATGTCGTTCATTGTCGCCTCCATGGGTTACAAGAGTTGCCCATCGCTCAAAAGAGCACTCGTACCTGCGTTAAGCACAGGCGAATCTACGCCGTCGAGGCGGTGACGCTACCTGCCGAAAGATAGCGCTTCCACGGCTATCTTTGGATAGGTGATGGGGGGGGCGGCTCGGTCCTACGATGCACCCTGCAAGAAGGTATGCGGACAGCGCAATGTCGCGCCGCACGATAGCCGATCCCGTTCCCGGACGGCGCATGGACGAGAGCAAAGAGAGACATGACGAACAAATACGACATCGTGGCAGTGGGTTCCGGGCACAACGGCCTGGTCGCCGCGGCTTATCTGGCGACGGCCGGCAAGAAGGTGCTGGTCCTGGAGCGCAACGCCTGGCTGGGCGGCGGCGTGGTGTCGCGTGAGCTGACCGCGCCGGGCTTCATGCACGACCAGCACAGCGTCGGCCACATCTTCATCCAGGCCAATCCGCTCATCAAGAACGACGAGCTCAAGCTGCTGTCGAAATACGGCCTCAAGTACGAGTATCCCGAGATCCCGATGATGTCGGTCTTCGAGGACGGCAGCACCTTGGCCCTGTACCGCGACCGTCAGAAGAATTACCAGGAAATCGCCAAGTTCTCGAAGAAGGATGCGGACGCCTACCTGCGCTTTTCCGAGGTCGCCGAGCGCTACTTGCCGATGCTGATCAGCACCCTGTACTCGGCCCCGGCCCCGGTGGGCGCGAGCTACGCGATGATGGACCAGAGCCGCGAAGGCCGGGAAATGTTCGCGACGATGATGCGCAGCGGCTGGGACATCATCGTCGAATGGTTCGAGCACGAGAAGGTGCGTCTGCACTTCGCCCGCATGCTGGGCGAGAACCTGCACAGCCCGGAGGAACAGGGTTCGGGCATCGGTCTGTTCATGTTCCTGTCCTATCTGGAAAAGTACGGCATGGGCATTCCGGTCGGCGGC
>Ga0187844_10000268_pt1 | contig 40249 bp, 35 predicted proteins | sample SpaLakP09_SKY_50_FD_134517 | JGI IMG/M metagenome (GOLD analysis project Ga0187844, IMG submission 134517) | Oligotrophic lake water microbial communities from Sparkling Lake, Wisconsin, USA - SP09_SKY_50 | ecosystem: Environmental > Aquatic > Freshwater > Lake | place: USA: Sparkling Lake... | reverse complement strand
CGCAGCCATTCATCACGAGACAACTTCAGGGTAGAGGCCAGACGAATGGCCTGTGCGTAGCGTTCAGCCATGGCAAAACACTCCTTATAAAGGCATAAAGCCCGGCAGCAAGGCTGACCGGGCGATGGATGAAATAAACATGGGAGAGTAGAAACGAGAGAAGCGACAAACGGGAATCAGGCAGAACAGCAGAAAAGCAGAACAGACCAGCAGCAACAAATCAGACCACTAGCGGACTCAGGATGATGCGACCGGCACGATCACCGGCAACTCTGGGGAAAGGGTCAACAAGATCTGACGGATAGTCGGCCACTGCTGTGGCTGGCCACGCAGCATGAATTCCCCAGCCAATCGCACCAGGCAGGCTTTGACCCAATCGAGGGAGGGGGCCAGGCCATCATGCAGCACGATCCACTCGGCCATGGCGCTGCCCAGCGCTTCGGTTACTTCGTAGTGCCAGACTCCTGGCGCAGCCTGCTCCAGCTGGTCGTACAAGGTGTCAGCGAGGGCCGCCACCATCGGTGCGTACTGCACCAGTTCGGCATGCAGTTCCAGACAGCCAGCACCCCAGATCACCAGCAAACTGCGCTCGGCATCCGGGCCGTCGTATGCCACACCCAGGCTGTTCCAGGTGCAGAAGTCCCGCATGCCCGCCGTCAGGCAGGCTGCCGTTAAGGCAATGGATTGCACGGAGGCCATGGCATCACTCCACCAAGGCCAGTGCATGCTCCAGCGCCTTGCCCTTGAGCTGGGCCCCCTGACCGAACCAGGCCGAATCCAGCCGGTAGTCCTGACTGCGGGCACGGCGACGATGATCGACATATTCGGTCATGGCATTCACCAGGCCCCAGGCGGTGCCCTTGGTGCCAGCCAACAGCGAACCCATGCCACCACCGCTATACAGCGCCGACACCTGCTGCAACGCCTTCGAGGTCATCGTATCTGCAGTCCCTTCCACCAGCGGTTCGTCCAACACTTCACGGAAAAACTGGCAGGATTCTTCAGGCGAGACCGAACGCTGCGACAGCTGCTTGATGTTGCCGATGAAGCGGTCCCAGGCCGACAGACCAAGGCCCAAGGCTTCTTTCACGGACTGCGGATCAAAGACAGTGGAGTGGGGCACCTTCACCGCACCGGTTCTATCCTTCACCGCCATCTGCAGCGTGTTGTTGCACACCACCCGCACCGAGGTGAACTGGGCAGTGGTACACAGGGTGCCATCACAACTGGTAGCCAGCAGCAGATAAGCCTTCACCCGGTCACCACCCTTCAACAGGGCTTCCTGCCCGGTCTTGGCTAGTGCCCACAGCTTGCGGCCCCCTTTCAATACCCCAGCGGTTTCCAGCTCAAACCCGCCAGCACTGACCAGGTCGCGATAGAACTCCAGTACTTCAGATGGCTGCACTACCTTGTAGCGCGGCGAGACCACCGACAGTGGTGCCAGAGAATCCGACCTATACAGCACTTTGGAATCAGTAAACGGCCGGATGTGCATGCCGTCGTCTGCCACGTTGAACAAGACATCACTCTGTTCGATACGCCAGTCCATGCCGGCTTCGGACAGCCACACTTCCAACGGCTGCTGGGGAGAAAGCGGATTGCCCAGACCATGCCAGGGTGTAGCTCCGACAAAAGCCATGGATTCGATGAGATGGGACATGAGATCACTCCAATGAAAACGCCCCAGACAATGCTGGGGCGATGGCATAAAAGACACCCAGAGTGGGTGTCGCTGTGCGTGTTCAAGGGGGTGATATAGGCCTGAGAATTTTTGGAATCAGAAGGTTCGAACGATAGGTTGCAACTGAGTGTGACAGCGCGCTACGTCTAGTTCGAATTGCTCAACCCCTTCCCACCAGCGTTGGTGGCTAGCAATGAAATTGGGCAAATGCAAAGAACTGACCGAGACCGCAGATGAGGTGGACTTATTCATATTATCCCAAAGGCTTAATGGCCAAACACTTCTGAATCCAGCATATCTGGGTCTGGTCGGCCAAGCATGGACAATAGCTGCATATCTCTTTCGCTCAGCGTGAAGTCAAAGATTGCCAGGTTTTGCTGTAGATGCATCGGATCGGACGCTTTGGGTATGGCTACATAGCCGGACTGCATGTGCCAGCGCAGGATAATCTGGGCGGGTGTCTTGTCGTAGCACATAGCCAATTCTAGCAGAACAGGGTCATGCAGTAGTTTGCCGGCTCGGCCAAGCGGGCTCCAGGCTGCGGTTATCATGGCCAGGGAGTGGTGCAATGGCAGGAGTTCGGTTCTTGGGTGATAAGGGTCCAGATGAATTTGGTTCAACTCCGGTACCATATCGTGCTGCAGTAGAGTTTGCAGGTGGGCCGGTTTGAAGTTGGAGGTGCCAATTGCTCTAACGAGGCCTTCCTTTTGCAATTGCAGCAGGCCTTCGTAAGCCTCCACATACCGTCCTTGTTGCGGATTGGGCCAGTGGATCAGCAGTAAATCCAGGTATTCCAGCCTAAGTCGCTGCAGGCTGTTGAGGCAGGCTTGCCGGACGCCGGCAACACTATGCCATTGCCGGTTGAATTTGGTGGTTATGAACAGTTCTGAGCGTGTGATGCCGGCGTCGCGTATGCCTTGGCCAACTCCGGTTTCATTCTGGTAGTTCTCGGCTGTGTCGATCAGCCGGTAACCTTCCCGGATGGCTAGGGCCACCGTTGCTGCTGCCTGGGCATTGTCCATGGGCCAGGTGCCAAGGCCAAGTTGGGGAATTTCACCCCCGCTTCTTAGTTTCAAGACAGATACTGTGCTCATTTGCTTATCTCCTGACAATCATTGTTTGTTGCAACATCCGGGGACCTCAGGCGAACACGGCCAGCAAATCTTTGTTGTTGACGCGATCTCCAGAAACAACGTTTATTTCCCGGATGACTCCATCGCGTTCGGCCTTGATTGCCACCTCCATCTTCATGGCCTCGATGGTAAAAAGGGTGTCGCCCTTGGCAATGGACTGTCCGGTTTGTATGGCAACCGTACTGATCATCCCCGGCATTGGTGCGCCGATATGGTGTGGATTGTCTGGATCGGCTTGCGGCTGGCGGTGTGCTGATGGCACTCCGTCTTTTGCCACTTTGACGAGGCGGGGCTGACCATTCAGCTCGAAAAATAGTTTGACGTGGCCATCCTCGGTGTCTGTGCGCCCCAGTAACTGGATAATCAGTGACTTACCCTGCTCGATTTCAATGCTAATTTCTTCCCCAACCCTGAGCCCATAGAAGAATGCCAGGGTGGGTACGGTAGACACATCGCCATAGCGGGCCTGGTGTTGTGCAAAGTCCAGAAATACCTTTGGGTACATCAACCACGATGCGAGGTCGCGGGCACTGGCAGAGCGGCCTAGGGCCGCCGACAATTCTGCTGCGGCACTGTCTAGATCGACGGGTGGGAGCAAGGCGCCGGGGCGTCCGTGCAATGGTGCCTCCCCCTTGAGTATCTTTTGTTGCAGCGCAGCTGGAAAGCCGTGGGGCGGGGTGCCAAGCTCGCCCTTGAATAGTGACACGACCGATTCCGGAAAGTCGATTTGGTGATCCGGGTTACGGATGTTGGCAATGCTCAGGCCGTTTGTCACCATATACAGCGCCATGTCACCCACTACCTTGGAGGTCGGCGTGACTTTCACGATGTCGCCGAACAATAGGTTGACTTGGGCGTATGCCTCGGCAACTTCTGGCCAGCGTGCTTCAATGCCTAGCGAACGGGCTTGCTCACGCAGATTGGTCACCTGGCCGCCGGGCATTTCATGGCGGTAGACATCTGCAGTGCCTGCGCGCATGTCGGCCTCAAAAGGAGCGTAATACTTACGTACGCCCTCCCAGTAGTTGGATAGCTGCTGCAGCTGCATTCCATCGAGCCCCGGATCGCGTTCTCCCCCTTTCAGTGCGGCTACAATCGACCCCAGATTGGGTTGCGAGGTGAGGCCACTCATGGAGGCCATGGCGGCGTCTACTGCATCGACACCGGCATCAATGGCTGCCAGTACGCTGGCTGCTGCAATGCCTGAGGTATCGTGCGTGTGAAAATGGATAGGAAGACCAACCTCCTCCTTCAGTGCTTTGACTAATGCTGAAATCGCAAAGGGGCGGGCAATGCCCGCCATGTCCTTGATGGCCAGGATATGAGCTCCTGCGTGCTCCAGCTGCTTTGCCATGGAGACGTAGTAGTGCAGATCGTACTGACGGCCGGTATCGAACAAGTCGCTGGTGTAGCAGATTGCTGCCTCACACAGTTTGCCGTTTTCGCTCACCGCGTCCATTGCCACGCGCATATTGTCGACGGAGTTGAGAGAGTCAAATACACGGAACACATCGATACCGGCCTCGCCGGCCTGCTGGATGAAATGTCTGACCACATTATCGGGATAGTTGGTATAGCCCACTGCGTTAGAAGCCCTAAACAGCATCTGGAACAACACATTCGGTACGGCGGTGCGTAGGTCTGCCAACCTTTGCCATGGATCCTCCTTGAGAAAACGCATGGCAACGTCGAAAGTGGCTCCCCCCCAGCACTCAAGTGAAAATAGTTGTGATGCCAGACGGGCATAATGCGGTGCAACGGACAGCATGTCGACGGTGCGCATACGGGTGGCAAAAAGCGACTGGTGCGCATCCCGCATGGTGGTATCTGTAATCAGGATCTGCTTTTGCTCACGCATCCACCGGGAAAAACCTTCAGCCCCCAGTTGCTGCAGCCGGTCACGGCTGCCCGCCGGGATGTCTGTGGCCAGAGCAAGCTCTGACAGGAGTACCGTGGCCGGGTGTGGGGTAGGCGCGGCTCTTCCCTTCATCTCCTGATTGCCGTTAACGCTGACATGGCCAAGAAATTCTAGCAGCTTAGTCGCCCGGTTCTGCCGGGGACTGAAGTGGAACAGCTCCGGTGTTTCATCAATGAAGCGAGTGGTACATTGACCCGAGGTGAACAGAGGATGGGTAATGACGTTTTCCAGAAAGGCTAGGTTGCTTGATACCCCACGGATACGGAACTCGCGCAAGGCACGGTACATGCGAGCCGTGGCCTCGGCCGCATTGTTTCCCCATGCGGTGGCCTTAACCAGCAGAGAGTCGTAATAGGGGGTAATGACCGCGCCGGTATAGGCGGTGCCACTATCCAGCCGGATGCCGAAGCCGGCAGCACTACGGAAAGCAGTCAGCCGGCCGTAGTCGGGTGTAAAGGCATTTTCGGGATCCTCCGTGGTTACCCGGCACTGCAAGGCATGGCCGAGCAGGCGTATTTCATGCTGTGCTGGCACGAAACTGCCCTCATCACCGATGTGAGCGCCCTCGGTAATGCGAATCTGTGCCTTGACGATATCCACCCCGGTCACCTCTTCTGTGACGGTATGTTCAACCTGGATGCGTGGGTTGACTTCGATAAAGTAAAACGCACCGCTTTGGGCATCCATCAGAAATTCAACGGTGCCAGCGTGGGTATAGCCGACCGCATTGGCCAGTTTAAGGGCCGCCGCACACAAGGTTTCTCGCTGCTCAGAGGTCAGATAGGGGGCTGGTGCACGCTCTACCACTTTCTGGTTGCGGCGCTGTACCGAACAGTCTCGCTCGAACAGATGCACCCGGTTGCCATGTTTGTCACCAAGAATCTGTACCTCCACGTGACGGGCCCGGCTTACCAGCTTTTCCAGGTAAACCTCGTCATTGCCAAAGGCTGCCCTGGCTTCGCGCCGAGCAACATCCATAGCCTCTCCTAGCTGTCTTTCCGATTCGACCACGCGCATGCCACGCCCACCGCCACCCCAGCTGGCCTTGAGCATCAAAGGGTAACCAACTGCTGCGGCCAGTTGTTGTGCTTGTTCCACGTCGTACGGTAAGGCTTTTGTGGCTGGCACAACCGGCACGCCGGCCGACTGTGCCAGTTCTCGTGCTGAAACCTTGTTGCCGAGTTGGCGCATTACCTCTGATTCCGGGCCAATGAATGCAATGCCGGCTGCGGTACAGGCATCGGCAAATTCGGGGTTTTCAGACAGAAATCCATAGCCTGGATGGATGGCATCCACCTTCGCAGCCAGTGCAATCCGGATGATGTCGTCTATGTCCAGATAAGCGGCGATGGGTTTCTTTCCAGCCCCAACGCGATAGGCTTCGTCTGCTTTGAAACGGTGCAGGGCGAGTTTGTCTTCTTCCGCATAAATGGCAATCGTACGGATATTCATTTCGCTCGCGGCACGCATGATGCGAATAGCAATTTCACCGCGATTGGCGACCAACAGGCTACGAATTTGGGTCATTAGAAGGTAGGTAATGATGAGAGGTTAATGATTCAGTTATCAACTATCGTGTTAATGTGATAGCGAAACACGATGGTTTATTGCTCAGCGCTGGATTGACTCCAGCTTTTGGCTTAATTCCCGGAAGGCTGGCCGCACCTGATTTGCCAAGCAGGTAATGGCCTCGCTGTTTTGACGGTGAAGAATAAACTCCAATGCCTGGTCGCGGGTTTTGCGGTAAACGGCGAGCTGAGGACGGAGGCCATCAATATCTGTGCTGGAAAGCGATATTTCATTAAGAAAGTCATCCACTTCCTGATCGTGTTGGGCAATTGTATTAATATATTTCCTAGCGGCATCGCCACCGCTACTATTGACGGCCAGTATTACATTGGCCCGAATGTGATCAATTAATTGAAGCAGTTTATCTAGCCCTGTAATGCGAGGGAATCCCGTCTGTTCGATATCAAGTTTATTGCCGTACGCATATTCCAATAGCTGGCAGCTGGCATTGCGGCTCTGCTCTGCAGATTTGGCCAGTTTCATCGACATGGCCGCTATGTTTTGCAAATGCTGATCCAGGTGAATGCTGGCTTGTCCCTGGGTTGCCGAGGCGTTCGCAATCGATCCCACTGACAGCATGGCGGCACGGCTGCTTTCCTGAATGGTATTCAACGCAGTAATGGCCTGGTCGGCGAGTGTCACCCCGTCCTGGACTAGGGCCGACTCTTTTCGCATGGCATCGACTACCTCTCGTGTTTTTATTTGTACATTCGAGATCATCGACTGGGTTTCTGCTGTGGCTTCGGTCGTGCGTTCGGCTAGTTTTCTAACCTCATCGGCGACAACGGCAAACCCCCGGCCAATACTGCCTGCTCTGGCTGCTTCAATAGCCGCATTCAGTGCCAGCAAATTGGTCTGGTCGGCAATGGAATCGATGGCGGTTATGATTCCGCCGATTTGTTCAGCCTGAACAGCAAGCAAATCAATATGCTTCACCGATTTGTTGACGGCATTGGCCATTTGGCTCATGAGTTCGCTCATGCGATAGATCTGCTCGCCACCTTGTATCGCCAGTGTGCTCATTACTTTCACATGCTGCTGGGTGTCTTCTGCCAGATTGGCAATGTCTCCTACCCCTTTAGAGAGCGACGTGCCTGACAGCGCCGCTTGTTCCACCAATTCGGCTTGCTGATCCGCCAGCAGGGCAATTTCGGCAGCATTCGAAGTGAGGCGCGCACTCAAGTCAAAGGCACTGGCTGCATAGTGATGTGACGAAGACAGGATAGTGCACAGCCAGTTTCTGAGGCGCGCGATAGTGGCGTGGTTTGGATGACGGTCCGTTACGGACTGGTACAGGACGTTGGGCGCTTGCAATACCCGCTCTAGTTCGGCGGAATTTTTGTGCTGATTTTCTTTTGAGAGCAAGGTAAATACCGTTGCCAGCAGGCAAGAACTGCAGGCGATCAGCAAGCGATACGACTCGGACCATATGGTATGGTTTGCCAATAACAGAGACGTGAATGTGCCAAGCATTGCTGTGCTGTACAACTTAATCCGCATAGACATTTGTGTTGTGGTTTTCTTTGTAAGTTATTGAAAAAAATGCGTCTTGGTTTGTTGTCAGCCTAGGCCCGTCTCTGGTTACGGTCAGTTTCGGTGAAAATCTCGAGATTTTAAGATATTGTAACAATGGACGTGCGTCAATAGTATCCATCATCTTGTGTGATGCGCTGCGGGCTCCAGCCAGTCAATGGCTGCAGCAGGACAAGCCGGATTTCGTTTGCTGTGTTGTTTAGAGCATGCTTGCCGAGAGGCTCTGCTGGCGATGTATCGCATCTTTTATGCAGTCCACCAGCAGTGTTGCTGTTGGTGTGAGTGGGCTGTCGCGGCGGGTAATCAGGCGAAAGGACATTAGCGGCAACGGGTCTTGGATGGGAATGCTGGTGATCCCACTATTAAACCATTCCACTTCGCGCATTTTTGCCGGAACGGCGGCTACCGCATCGCTGGCCTGTAGCAAGGCATGAACAATCATTGCACTTGAACAGGCCGTAATGTGTGGCGGGGGAGGTAGGCCGTATTTCTGAAAGCATTCAAGAAATTGCTGGTTTGTACTTTCAACTGAAGGATTAAGAATCCATTCGGCCTGATGAATTTCGGCGAGTGACGTTTTGCGGATGTGAGGACTGGCACTGCGGGTCATGACCATCATGCATACCGAATAGAGCTCGGTATGCACAAACTCTGCGCCAAGAGTGTCTTCAGGAGCCGCTGCAACAACAAAATCAAGCGATCCGTCTCGTAGCCTTGGTAGTGAAGTGGCTAAGAAGCCTTCCTGCAATGTGACCTTGGCATTGGGCATGCGGTGCCGGAATGCGCGGTAAGCCAAGGGCAGTTGCGTCAGGGCGATGGAGGGAGTAATCGCGGCGGCAACACTGCCGATTAATTCCCCCTTCATGGCCGCAGCGTCTTCCTGGGCGCGTCGCATCTCGCTGACAATGGTCTGGGCCCGGGCGTTCAGTTTTCGGCCAAATTCGGTTAATTCAGCACCATGAGTGCTGCGGATGACCAGTGGCAGCCCCAGTTCATCCTCCAGCTCCCTGATTGCTTTTGTCAGTGCGGCCTGAGAGAGAAAGAGGCTACGTGATGCCGCGCGGATGCTGCCTGTCGCGGCAACGGTTGTGAGTGCTTTTAGCTGGTGATATTTCATCTCAGGTTTCCACTGACAACTATTTACTGTCACCCTGAAAACTAGTTGTCTTGTGAGTCACAGCCTGGTTTTATAAGCTGGTATCAGATGAGATAACACGGTTTCTAGGGACGCTATTCAGCACATGGTTGTGGCTGCTGGTGATCTCTGTCAGGCATAGAAATGCGAGCCCTGCCTCATGAAGCGATCTCGTAGGCATTGAAGCGTTCATGGGGCAGGCGCTTGATGACTTCCAGCGTCATGGCGATATGCTCTTCTAGCAGCAGGGTGGCCTGTTCGATATTGCGCTGGTTGACTGCCTCAAACAACGCGACATGCTCGGCGTGGATGTTGCGCGGCACTGTGCGGTCAAACAGGACCAGACGCCGATAGCGTTCGGACTGTCGGTACAGTATGCCCAAAAAGTGTTGTATCCAGTCAGATGGACAAGCCGCAATCAGCTTGGCATGAAACTGTTTGTTGCGGCGTTCCCATTCATCAAAGCTGGTTCTGGTGGTGCGTCCCAGTCCTTCTTCAGCACTGCTGAGGTTGATGAAGGCCTGCTGCACGCCGGATTCCCAGTCGGCATCGCCATGGATCATGGATTGTCGCAACGCTTCTGTTTCCAGCAGGATGCGGGTCTGGGTGATGTCCTCGATGTCTGCCAGGGAGATGGGGGCGACACGAAAGCCGCGTTGTCCCTGTGCAACCACCAAGCTGTCAGCCACCAGCAGAGCCAATGCCTCGCGCAGGGTGCCGGCACCAACCTGATAGTGGTCTTTCAGGTGTTCTACCCGTAGCTTGTAACCGGGCGGGTGTACCCCTTCAATGATGTCACGCCGTAGCTGTAGGTAGGCTCCTTCAGCCAGTGTTTTTGGTTGTGGTTCGTCCGGATCTGGCCGTAACGGGTGTGTGCTTGTTGTGGTCATTGTACAAAGCCCCGGGCTTATGTTTCCGGGGGAGTGTTGCATCGTATTTCAATCTTACCTGAATTTTGCAGCAGTAAATTCTCGAGATTTATGTTGACGGCGAGAGTGGAAATGAATAATGTAAAAATCTCGAGATTATCGCAGCATCAGCAACGGTAGATGGAGGCAATCGTGAATTATTTCGTAATCGAAATTGTTAATACCGGTGAGCGCTATCGCTGCAGCGATACAGACAACGTTTTGCGCGGCATGGATGCGCTGGGGGGGAGCGGAATACCTGTCGGTTGCCGTAACGGCGGCTGTGGGGTGTGCCGGATTGAGGTGCTGGAAGGCAGTTATTCATCCCGGGTGATGAGTAGGGCGCATATCAGTGCCGAGGATGAGCAGCAAAAACGTGTATTGGCATGCCGCATTAAGCCGAGGTCTGACATCAAGCTCCGGGTGCTGGGGCCTTTGCCCAAGACACTCTGTGTACCAAGTTTTACCCAGTCAGCCGCTGAAGCTGACATGGTTTCCAGACCTGCTCTGGATTGTTAATCGCTCGATAATTTTGCAAAGAACAGAAATTAAGGAGAAGACAACATGGCAATGACAGGTGTTTTGCGTCCGGGGCATGCACAACTGCGTGTACTGGATCTTGAAGAGTCGATTCAATTTTATACCGAGGTCCTGGGCTTGAAAGACATGGGACGGGATGCGCAGGGAAGGGCGTATTTTAAGGCCTGGGATGAGCATGATCACAGCAGCATCGTCCTGCGCCAGGCAGAGCAGGCTGGCATGGATTTCTTTGGTTTCAAGGTGCTGGACCAGAAAACCCTGGATCTGCTGGAGCGGGGTCTGCAAGCCCAGGGCGTGGTCACGGAACGTATCCCTGCTGGTGATTTGATGGCGACCGGCGAGCGTGTGCGCTTCACCGTACCTACCGGCCACGTACTGGAGCTTTACGCAGAAAAGGAACGCGTTGGCAATGGCCTTGGCCTGATTAATCCGGATGCCTGGCCGGATGATCTGAAGGGGATGGCACCTATTCGAATGGATCACTGTCTGCTGTATGGCCCGGATATCGACGCTACCCGTTCCATTCTAGAAAAAGCACTGGATTTTGCGCTGGTCGAGCGCGTCAAGCTGGAAGACGGTGAAACCGACTTGGCCATTTGGCTAACCAGTTCTACCAAGGCGCATGACATTGCCTTTGTGCGCCATGGCGAGCCGGGCAAGCTGCACCACGTTGCTTTCAAGCTTGAGACCTGGGAACAGGTACTGCGTGCCGCTGACATCATGTCCAAGCACAAGGTATCCATCGATGTCGGCCCGACTAGGCATGGGGTGACACGTGGCCTGACCATTTATTTCTTTGATCCTTCCGGCAATCGTCTGGAAACCTTCTGTGGTGGCTATGACTGGTATCCGGACATGGACACCATCAAGTGGACATTTGACGAAGTGGGCAAGGGTATTTTCTATCACACCCGCAAGCTGAATGACGCTTTTCTCAGTGTGGTGAGCTGATGCAGGCCGCGACGCTGGTTCCGGGCATCAACTGGGAAGCTTCGGTCATTGCCGCACGTGCTGCTGTCGTTCATGCAGAAGCGCATGGGTGGCGTATCAATGTAGCGGTAGTGGATCGCAGCGGCAATCTCATGAGCTTTCTCCGAATGCCAGGCGCCTTTCTGCATTCGATTGATATTGCGATAGATAAGGCATTCACATCGGCCAGTTTCGGTTTTCCCACTAAGGATTGGATGCAGCATATTGGACATGATGATGGTATGAAATTTGGTTTTTCATCGCGTCCACGACTTGTCGTGTTTGGTGGTGGGCTTCCCATCCGTGTCGGGCAGGACTGGATTGGTGGCATCGGGGTATCCGGGGCATCGGAAGAACAGGACGAAGAGTGCGCCAAGGTTGGTCTGGCAGCTATCAATTTGCTTCCGCCGACCACAAATGTATAGCTGTACGGCCTTACTTAGTGGATTGGCATTGGTATACACGACAGTAAAGGAAAGACAATGAAAGACGTATTGCACTTCATCAATGGGGAATTTACCGCCTCTCAAAGTGGTAAAACCTTTGACAAGATCGACCCTGCCACCGGCAAAGTGATTGCCAAGGTCGCCAGCGGTGATGTGGTGGAGGTTAATGCCGCAGTGGCTGCGGCCAAGGCCGGTTTTACCGTATGGGGCAAGATGCCGCAACAAGAGCGTAGCCGCTTGTTGATGAAGCTGGCCGAGGCAATTAATCGTCGCGCCGACGAATTCATTGCCGCAGAGGTGGCAGACACCGGCAAGCCATGGTCTCTGGCTAGCCATCTGGATATTCCGCGAGGTGCTGCAAACTTTGTCCAGTTTGCCGAGCATTTCAAATATATCGCGACCGAATGCTGGGAAAATCAAGGTCAAAATGCGCTGAACTATGCCACCCGCCGCCCCATGGGTGTGGTGGCCGTTATCTCCCCTTGGAATCTGCCGCTGCTGCTGATGACATGGAAAGTGGCTCCTGCACTGGCCGCAGGTAACTGTGTGGTGGTTAAACCATCGCGTGAAACGCCTTCTACGGCTTCACTGCTGGGTGAAGTGATGAATGAGGTGGGTATTCCCAAAGGTGTTTATAACGTTGTGCAGGGCCCGGGTACGCTGATTGGTGCTGCGCTGTCCAAGCATCCTGATGTAGAGGCATTGACGTTTACCGGTGAAACCACTACCGGTCAATCCATCATGGCGGACTGTGCCCATACTTTGAAGAAGTTGTCTTTCGAGCTGGGCGGTAAAAATCCCAACATCATTTTTGCGGATGCTCCGCTGGAAGAATGCCTGGATGTCACTTTGCGCTCGTCGTTTGCCAACCAGGGCCAAGTCTGCCTATGTGGTTCACGCATTTATGTAGAACGGCCGCTGTACGAAACATTTGTGGAAAAACTGGTTGAGCGCGCCAAGTCATTGAAGATCGGGGATCCGATGGATCCTGCCACCACCATGGGTTCGCTGGTTTCCGCCGGTCATCGTGAACGGGTCATGTCATTTGTTGATTCCGCAAGGGCCGAGGGGGCCACCATCCGTTATGGTGGCGAGCGACTGGATCCGGCCTTCTTGCCGGATCGAGTTAAGGACGGCGCTTACATGCTGCCGACCATCATTACCGATGTTGAAGAGCATTTCACTTGCCAAGCTCAGGAAATCTTTGGCCCGGTAGTCACCATTACGCCCTTTGACAGCGAAGAGGAAGTGATCCGCAGTGCCAATGCTACCGAATACGGCTTGTCGGCTACCGTGTGGACCAATGATCTGCGTCGCGCCCATCGTGTGGCAGGTGAAATCGAGGCCGGTCTGGTTTGGGTGAATAGCTGGTTCCTGCGTGACCTGCGCACTCCGTTTGGTGGGGTAAAGGGGTCTGGTATCGGTCGTGAAGGCGGTATCTACTCGCTCGACTTCTACACCGAACTCAAGAACATCTGCATTCAATTGTAAGCCTGCTACTCCGTTAAGGACCGTTATGGCCCATTCCATTGCAAGCAGTCCTGAAATCGGCAGCAGCATACTGGCTGCCGGCATTGAGACAAATTATCACGATCAGGGTGAAGGTTTCCCTGTGTTACTGATTCATGGTTCCGGGCCGGGGGTCAGTGCTTGGGCCAATTGGCGGCTAGTGGTTCCCGAGCTTGCATTGCAGCGGCGGGTGATTGCTCCCGATATGGTGGGTTTTGGCTTTACCCAGCGTCGACCGGATCAGACCTACGACCTTGATGCCTGGGTCAAACATGCTGTCGGTTTGCTGGATGCCCTGGACATACCTTGCGTAGATCTTGTGGGTAATTCGTTTGGTGGTGCCATTGCACTGGCCATGGCCATCCGCTACCCGCACCGGGTGCGCCGGATGGTGCTGATGGGCAGTGTTGGAGTGCCATTTACCATTACCCCGGGGCTGGATGCGGTATGGGGGTATCAGCCCTCGCTGGAAAACATGCGTCATTTGCTGGATCTATTTGTCCATGACCGGCAGCTGGCAACTGATGAGTTGGCCGATTTGCGCTATCAGGCCAGCATCCGGCCTGGCTTTCAAGAGTCGTTTGGAGCCATGTTCCCGTTACCACGCCAGCACTGTGTTAATGCGCTATGCAGCAATGAAGCAGACATCCGGTCTTTGCCGCATGAGGTTTTAGTGATTCATGGTCGTGAAGACAATGTCATTCCGTTACAGACGTCACTGACTCTTGCCGACTGGCTAACCTATGTCCAACTGCATGTCTTTGCCTGTTGTGGTCACTGGACGCAGATTGAGCAGACCAGGCGGTTCAATCGTTTGGTTGGCGACTTTCTAGCCGAGGCCGATGATGCCTCCCTGCCGCAGTACGCAAAAATTTGAGAGGTTCACCATGAGTTCCAATTCTATCGACCAGCTTGGTGATGAGCTGTACCAAGCTTTTGTGTCACGGATTCCGATTTCTCCCCTGAGTGGTCGGGGTCTGTCGTTCAGCCTAGAGGACGCCTACCGGGTGCAGCAGCGATTTATCGAGCGCCGCTTGCAGGCCGGTGAAACGGTAATCGGTAAAAAAATTGGCCTAACTAGCCGTGCTGTCATGAACATGCTGGGGGTTGACCAGCCGGATTTCGGCCAGTTGCTTTCCGGCATGCTCTACAACGATGGCGAAAGCATTGCCACCACCGGACTGATTGCGCCGCGAGCCGAAGGTGAAATTGCCTTTGTTCTCAAACGTGACCTGATGGGGCCCGGATTGACCGCAGCCGATGTACTGGCAGCTACCGAAGGGGTCATGGCTTGCTTTGAGATTGTCGACTCCCGCATTGCCGACTGGAAAATCCAGATCCAGGACACTGTGGCTGATAACGCCAGCTGTGGAGTGTTTGTGCTGGGTAACCAACTAGTTGACGTCCGTGGCGTGGACTTGTCTCTGGTCGGCATGGCGCTGGAAAAAAATGGCGAGCTGGTGGCTACTGGTGCCGGTGCTGCCTCGCTTGGCCATCCGGTCAATGCCATGGTCTGGCTGGCCAACAAGCTGGGTAGTCTGGGTATTCCACTAAAAGCCGGGGAAATTATCCTGTCTGGTTCGCTGGCTGCCCTGGTTCCCGTGAAGGCCGGCGATTGCCTGCACATGAGCCTTGGTGGTCTGGGTTCGTGCACAGTGCGCTTCGACTAAGTGTGCCCTCGCGCTCAAGATATATTTAAGGAACTGCCATGAGCAAAAAAATCAAATGTGCCCTGATCGGGCCGGGGAATATCGGTACCGACCTGCTGTACAAACTGCAGCGTAGCCCGGTACTGGAACCGGTATGGATGGTGGGGATCGACCCTGCATCCGAAGGCTTGGAGCGTGCCCGCGCGATGGGCCTGAAAACCACCGCTGAAGGAGTCGATGGTTTGTTGCCGCATATCGTTGAAGATGGTATTCAGATTGCCTTTGACGCAACATCGGCTTATGTGCACGCCGAAAACAGCCGCAAGCTCAATGCGCTGGGTGTGCTGATGATTGACCTTACGCCTGCGGCCATCGGGCCTTTCTGTGTGCCACCAGTTAATCTGAAAGACCATGTAGGCAAGGGTGAGATGAACGTCAATATGGTGACCTGCGGTGGTCAGGCCACCATCCCCATGGTGGCTGCAGTCAGCCGAGTGCAGCCTGTCAGTTATGGCGAGATTGTCGCCACGGTCAGCTCGCGTTCGGTTGGACCGGGCACCCGTAAGAATATCGATGAGTTTACCCGCACCACCGCTGGTGCGGTGGAAAAGGTAGGCGGTGCCAGCCAAGGCAAGGCAATCATCATCATCAATCCGGCAGAGCCGCCACTGATGATGCGCGACACCGTGCATTGCCTGACTGAAACCGAGCCGGACCAGGATGCCATTCGCGCCTCGGTTCAACAGATGGTGACTGAAGTGCAAAAGTATGTACCCGGTTACAAGCTGGTTAATGGCCCGGTTTTTGATGGCAATCGCGTTTCCATGTTCATGGAAGTAGAAGGGCTGGGCGATTACCTGCCTAAATACGCCGGCAACCTGGACATCATGACGGCTGCTGCATCTCGCACAGCAGAGATGTTTGCCGAAGAGATTCTGGCTGGTCGTCTCAGCCTGTCTACCCTGATCGCCTGAGGATCACATGATGAGCATGCAAAGCAAGAAAATTACTGTTCATGACATGACGCTGCGTGATGGCATGCACCCGAAACGTCATCTGATGTCATTGGAACAAATGACGTCCATCGCCAGTGGCCTGGATGCCGCAGGTGTGCCTCTGATTGAGGTGACCCATGGCGATGGCCTGGGCGGCAGTTCAGTCAACTACGGTTTCCCGGCACATACGGATGAGGAATACCTGTCTGCGGTGATTCCGCTGATGAAGCAAGCGCGGGTATCCGCCCTGCTGTTGCCAGGTATTGGTACTGTCGATCATCTGAAAATGGCTCATGAGCTTGGAGTGAACACTATTCGTGTGGCAACCCATTGCACTGAGGCTGACGTGTCCGAGCAGCATATCGGCATGGCACGCAAGCTGGGTATGGACACGGTAGGCTTCTTGATGATGGCGCACATGGCCAGTCCGGAAAAGCTGCTGGAACAGGCTCGCTTGATGGAGTCCTATGGTGCCAACTGTGTCTATGCTACTGATTCGGCTGGCTACATGCTGCCTGAGGATGTCAAAGCCCGTATCAGTTTGTTGCGGCAGCATCTAAAACCAGAAACCGAAGTGGGTTTCCATGGCCACCACAATATGGCGATGGGCGTGGCCAACTCTGTGGCTGCTGTCGAAGCCGGTGCAAGCCGCATTGATGCCGCTGCTGCTGGGCTTGGAGCCGGTGCCGGCAACACGCCGATGGAAGTATTCATTGCCGTATGCGCCCGCATGGGAATCGAAACAGGTGTTGATCTGTTCAGGATCCAGGACGTGGCAGAAGATCTGGTGGTTCCCATCATGGATCATCCTATCAGGGTTGACCGCGATGCACTGACCCTGGGTTATGCCGGTGTCTATTCCTCCTTCCTGTTGTTTGCTAAGCGTGCTGAAGCCAAATACGGCATCTCTGCCCGGGACCTGCTGGTAGAACTAGGCCGTCGAGGCACGGTTGGCGGTCAGGAAGACATGATTGAAGACCTGGCCCTGACGCTGGCCAAATCAAAAGGATTGCATGCATGAACCTCGATCAGAAAACAGTTGCCAAGCTTGCCGCGCACGTAGAAAACGCCGAGCTGAATGTCCATGACATCACCAAAATTACGGATGACTATCCGGATATGGATTGGGATGATGCCTACGCCATCCAAGATGAAATCCGCCGCAGCAAATTGGCACGTGGTGCCAGAATTGTTGGCTATAAGGCCGGACTGACCTCTTTTGCCAAAATGAAGCAAATGGGAGTGGAAACACCGGTATTTGGCTTTCTGGTTGACTACTTTACCGTTGCTGATGGTGGTGAAGTCCGTACCGAAGAGCTGATTCACCCCAAGGTGGAGCCCGAAATTGCCTTTGTACTCAAGCGCCCGCTCAAGGGGCCTGGTTGCCATATTGGCAGTGTTCTAGCGGCAACCGATTTCATTGTACCGGCCATTGAAGTTATCGATAGCCGTTATCGCGATTTCAAATTTGATCTCAAGAGTGTAATTGCTGACAACTGCTCCTCCACCCGCTTTGTTATTGGTGGCGGGATGACTCCTATCATCGGCTTGGACCTGCGTACCCTTGGTGTTGTGCTGGAGAAAAACGGCTTGCCGGTTGCTCTGGGTGCTGGAGCAGCAGTTCTGAACCATCCGGCCACAGCAGTCGCAGAGCTGGCCAATCATCTGGGGCGCCGTGGTGAAGAATTGCCTGCTGGTGCAGTAATTCTGTCCGGGGGGATTACCGAGGCGGTCTCTGTTGCCGCTGGTGATCATGTTTGCCTGCGCATCCAGTCGCTGGGCAGTACTAGCCTGCGCTTTGTATAACGGGAAATCATCATGCCCATCGTTCAGGTTCACATGATGGAAGGCCGTAGTACCGAGCAAAAAAGAAAATTGATAGCAGCTATTACTGAGGCCATCGTCGAGTCGATTGGCGCGCCCAGAGAGTCTGTCCGAGTATTGCTAGATGAAATGCCAAAAGAACATTTTGGTATTGGCGGTATTTCGGCAAAAGAACTGGGTCGCTAGACGTCGTTTTGCTCTAACCATTCAGGTGGTTTGCCACGGCTTTCTTGCCGGAGGTCGTGGTTTTTTTGCCTAAATATAATAAAAGCAGTCGTTCGTTAAAAATATTTACTTGTATGGATATGCATGTATTTTAGACGGTCGACTGACTGACTCTACCGTGGAGAATGCGGTCAGGCTGTATCTTGATATAATGGAGGAGAGATAATGACTAATTATTCTAAAAAAGTACTTGTTATTGCCGTGGGTTTGGCCATGGTATCTACAGTAATTAATGCCCAGGAATTATGGGATCCGCACTTGCGCGGTGTAAACGAAGGTCTGGCTGCTGGAGCACTGCCACCGGAAGGTGTGTATGGAATAATTAATAGCTATTGGGCTAGTTACAAGCAGTATGATAATGCCGGAAATAATAGCAGTGGGGTAAAGCTGGATGCCTTGGTCGAAGTGCCAATCATTCTGTGGTCTACAGGGTGGAAGGTGCTAGGTGCAGATTATGCCATGGGTATTGCTCAGCCATTCGACTATACTAATCTGAAGCTGAACAATGATGCGGCTTTTTCTAATAATGGCCACTGGGGTACCTTCAATACTATTTTGATTCCGGGTCAATTATCCTGGTCTCTGGCAAATGATGTTCATGTAAAGGCAGGTCTGGATATTTATCTGCCTGATGCCAGTAGTTCGCCAGGACATCTTCCCGCCAATGTAGTGGAGGCTGGGTCGGGTAATAATTTCTGGACAGTACAGCCGGAATTCGCCGTTAGTTGGCTACATGATGGTTGGAATGTCACGGTGGATGCAAATTATGCTTATAACTTCAAAAATACAACTACGGATTACAAGTCAGGGCAGGAGTTAGGCATTGATTACACTGTTGCCAAGAATTTGGGGCAGTGGACAGTGGGTCTGGGTGCACATCAAATTATTCAGCTTAGCAATGACAGCGGTAGTGGTGCAAATACAGTTCATACAAATTGTGCCAATAATAATGGTTGCAAGGTGTCAACATTTGGCCTTGGGCCATTGCTGGGTTATAACTTTGGCAAAGTATCTGTTATGGCTGAATATAATCATGCAATGAGTGCTAAGAATGAAGTTGCTGGCGATATTTTCAATGTTAGATTGGCATTCCCATTTCAGTAAGCTGCTTTTCTGATTAGGAAGACCGAATGGTTGATGGGCCATTCGGTCTTTTTTATTTATGACAAATTGTTGAACGAAACTATCTGTAGTGGGCAGTTTGACGGAAGAAACCAGTCCACTTGTTGTATGATACATCTAGGAGTTGGTTCTGGGCGTGAAAAAATTTTCGGGCAGCTGAATATTTCAGAATCTGCTTTTTAAAAAGATGATTGTCACGTTGTCGCCTCGGGGTAGAAAGAATGGGCAGTGCACCTTGTGTAAATCAGGGAGTGCTTTAGCCAGCATCCCTTGCTTGTCGAGCGAGCCTTATCGTATCGGAAGGGAGGACACCAAACCTTTTTTTATAGCTCTCTGAAAATCGGCCCAAATGGAAAAATCCATAATTCATTGCGATTGAGGTGATGTTATGACTGTTTCCAGATGCACAGAGCTCGGCCTGAATGCACTCCATTTTTCTCTCTCTGATATAGTTCATTGGTGTCATATTGGTGAATTTTTTAAATATCGAGTACAGGGTGCGTTGACTTATATTGGGTGCCACCTTGAGAATGTCAGTCAATTCCGGGTTTTTTTTGATATTATTTTCTATATATTTTTTGATTGTGAGAAATATGTCCTGCTGAGGATCAGTTAAATTCTTTGCGATATTGCTTGGGAAGATGTCTAGCAATTTTCTGATCATTATTTCATTGCAGCTTTTCAGTAGAATTGAATTGCCATGGCTTCTTTCTGCCTCAATGCAAATGAAAGACAAAAGATTGAATATGGATGTGTCATCCATGCTCAAGCGGAAGTCCGAATCGAAACGTACCCCAGTGCTGGGGTAGCCCCAGTTTTGTTCCGCACATAACTGGTGAACAATGAATTCCGGAAACTTGATGATCAGTTTTTCACAGTCGCTAGAATAGGTGAGATCTATCGAATCTTGTGGATTTATCATAAATAAATCACCTGGCTGGTGATTTGTCTTGTGGTGATTCAATAGGGAGTGACACTTTCCTTGCATGATAAGTTGCAGATGATAGCAGTCACCAATGCCTGAAGAGGCTACTGTTGCCGGGTTGCCATAGTGAATTCGGCATAAATCAAGCGAGCCAAAAGTCTGGTGAAACAAAGTTGATTTCTTATCATACGGTCTGCTTGAGTCAATACAATGGACGCCAATGCGATCGTTGACATAACGCGATACCAGTAGCGGGTTTTCCTGGTTAAATACCAGGCTTTTTGATAGTAAGCAATTACTAGATTCGCTCATGTTGTCTCTCCGTCAATTATTTTTATTTTAATGTCATGTCATTTTTTATCATCGGCCATGATATGTCATCTCATATTTATTATTTAATGACAAATAACTACTCATGCAACTGGGTAAAAATGCTTTTACTCTGTCTGCGATAGTGGCACGTGTTTCATTATCATAATCGACGGTGTTCATTTATCCAAAAAATTCTCGAGATTTTTTGGTGGGGCTAGTTCTTGTGTATTTTTTTGGAGAAAGCTACCTGTTCATCATTGAACCTACCATGTGATGGCTGAATACGCTTTGCACCGAATAGATTCGATCCCGCAAGGCAAAAAAAGACACGCCATCGTCCATGCAGGACTTTTGGCGTGTTAACGGGGCGCTCTCTGAAGAAACGGATACTCAGGTCAGCCCTGGACGAGGGAGGGGAGGTCTAGCCTTGGTCACCACCACCTACCGGCAGAATGCTGCCGGTGATGTAACTGGATTCAGAGGATGCCAGAAACAGAATGGCTCTGACCTGTTCTTCTATGCTGCCGTAACGATGGAACAGGCTGCTGTTGATCGTCTGGTCAACAATACCCTGATACCAAACTTGCTCTTGCTTGCTCAATGTATTGTTGTTGCGAGGAATGCGACGAGCGGGTGCTTCGGTGCCGCCAGTGGCTACGGCATTGACGCGAATATTGTCTGCGGCGTGCTCCATGGCCAGGCTGGCGGTCAGGGCATTGATGCCCCCCTTGGCGGCGGAATAGGGAATACGGTAGATGCCACGGGTCGCTACAGACGATACATTTACAATCACTCCGTGCTGCTGGCGGATCATGCCGGGCAGTACGGCGCGACAACACCACAAGGTAGGAAACAGTGAGCGACGGATTTCCGCCTCGATCTGTGGTTCTTCGTATTCCTGGTAGGGTTTGGCCCAGATTGTGCCGCCGACATTGTTGACAAGAATATCGACACCCCCAAAAGTGTCTTCTGCAGCTTGTATTGCTTGCTGGGCTCCTTCATAGCTTTCGAGATCTGCCGTGACCGTGATAACCGGGGTACCCAGGCCTCTGACTTCATGTGCCACTTCCTCCAGATAGCCAGAACGATCTACCAGTACCAGACTGGCCCCTTCCCGGGCGGCTGCCAGCGCAACCCCACGACCGATGCCCTGAGCGGCCCCTGTTACCAGCATGACTTGGTTAGTAAAACGTTTGTCGTTTTGCATGATTATTCCTCGCGGCTGGCAGAGAATTTTTCAAAATAAAAATTAGCCGGCGTAATGCCTTCCTTTTCAAGCCAATCTCTTACCGCATTGACCATGGCAACCGGCCCGCACAGGTAAATGTCCACATCTCCGGCATTGAGCCATTCCGGTTCGATATGTTGGGTGACGTAACCTTTGCGGGCATGCTGGCTACTGTCTGCCGCTACGCAACTGCGGTATTCGAATGCCGGCATTTGTACGTGCGCTGCTTCCAGTTGGTCCAGGGCGACCAGGTCCTCATCATGTGTGACGCCAAAAACCATGCGCAGTGGAAATGAGCTGCCATCTTGCTTCAGGGACTCGAGCATAGACAGGAAAGGAGCTATGCCGGTACCTCCAGCTAGGAATAGCACTGGTCTTTGCACCGGACGGAGGTAGAAACTGCCATACGGGCCGCTGAAACTGATGTTTTGTCCTGGTTTAGCCTGCTTGGTCAGGAAATGGCTCATTTTGCCATCGGGCACATTGCGTACAACAAACTCAGCACGTTGACTGTTAGGTGCCGAGCTGAAGGAGTAGGCTCGGTGCAGATCACTGCCCGGTATATTGACTTGAACATACTGGCCAGGCAGGAAGGAGGGTAAGTCCGACTCTGTTGCTTCGATCGAGAAGCCTATCGTGGTGGCAGACAGCTGCAGTATTTCACCCAGGATTCCCTGGCAACGGTTGACACCGGTCTTGCATGTTTGGGAGGACGCCGGAATGCGGATGACGCAATCCGATGTCGGCTTGGTCTGGCATGCCAGGATATAGCCTTTTTTGGCGTCTTCTGCGGTCAATGCATCTTCTATATAACTGGAGGCCGGCAGCACATAGCTACCCGATTCGCAATAACCACGACAAGTCCCACAGGCACCATCCCTGCAGTCGAGGGGAATGTTTATTTGCTGGCGATATGCAGCATCAGACAATGTTTCATTTTCTTTGCAACTGATAAAGCGGGTAACGCCGTCTTCAAATTGGAGCGCGATCCGGAAAGACATTTTTATTCTCCTGCTAAGTGCTTGCGCATGAACCATCTACCCGGTGCCATGTGCTGTCAGCGACTTGTTACGGTGTGGGGATGGTATGGCAAATGGCACGACCTTCATTACTGCCTACTCAAAGCGGAATGGCAGTGGCGACGCCATGGATTGCCATGTGTTCCTGGCCTAGCGTCGCCTGAGAAAGATCAATCAAATATGGTAAATATCAACCACATGGCGAACATAGTCGTTCTTCAGCACGACTTTCTTGTCCTTGATGACCGGCGATTCACCCGTACAGTCGATGGTGTAGAAACTGGTGCCGAAATAGTGATCTGTCGTTTTGTAACGAAAGCTCATCGTATGCCAGTTGAAGCGTACGCGGCAGACACCGTTGCCGTTTTCAACAATTTCAACATTGTTGATATTGTGTGATGTTCTGGTGTCAGGGATGCTGGCGCTGGAGCGTTCGGTTTTGATCCGGAATATACGGTCTTCCAGTCCGGCACGACGGCCGTACCAGATTAGAGATATTTCCTGCTGAGGGTCTGTGGTGAGCTGGTCATCATCATCCCAGGCGGGCATCCAGAAGGTGCAATCCTCGGCATAAAGTGCCAGCCAATTATCCCAATCCTTGTCATCCAGCAAGCGGGCTTCCCGATACAGAAACTGGCATACGGCATCATGGGCGATTGTCATGATCTTATTCCTCGTTGTTAGCATTGCATTGCTGGTCTTTTCTGACTGCTTTTTGCATGGTGCTCAGCCAGTATTTGTGCTGCAATACATACAAACCTTCATCTTCGGGTTTTGCACCGCTCAACAGCGGTTTCAGGCCAATTTGTCGGGCTCCCTCATCCGGTCCCTGAATCCAGTGCTGGGCTCCCCGGGTCATGTCATTCCACTCCAGCACTCTGCCCTGGTAGCCTTCCTGGCAAGCACGGAATTCTTCCAGATCATCAGGGGTCGCCATTCCGCTTACATTGAAGAAATCTTCATACTGGCGGATACGGTGTGCACGTGCTTCGGCACTTTCACCCTTGGGGGCAATGCAATAAATGGTGACTTCGGTCTTGTCGACATCAATGGGGCGGGCTACGCGAATCTGCGAGCTGAACTGATCCATCAGATAAACGTTCGGGTATAGACACAGATTGCGAGAGTTGCCAATCATCCAGTCACTCAGGGCTTCACCATGATCAGCGACCAGCTCGTCTCGGCGCTCGAATAGCGGACGATCCTGCGGGTTGTCCCAGCGGGTCCAAAGCAGCATATGGCCATTTTCGAATGAGTAGAATCCACCGCCTTTTTTCGCCCAGCCGCCAGCACTCATGGCACGAATATCGTCGCCCGCTTCCTTTTCCTTGCGTTGCCCCTGAGTTGCGGCATAGTTCCAGTGGGTTGCGGTGACGTGATAGCCATCAGCACCGTTTTCAGCTTGCAGCTTCCAGTTGCCTTCGTAGATATAAGTCGACGATCCACGTAGTACTTCCAATCCTTGCGGTGACTGGTCGACAATCATATCTATAATTTTCGCCGACTCGCCCAAATGCTCAGCCAAGGGCAGAACATCATGGTTCAGGCTGCCAAATAGGAAGCCTCGATAAGATTCGAAACGGGCGATTTTCTTCAGGTCATGCGACCCATGACAATTGAAACTTGGCGGGTAGCCAGCTTCGTTCGGATCTTTTACCTTGAGAAGCTTGCCAGAGTTGTTGAATGTCCAGCCGTGGAAGGGGCAGGTATAGGTTGCTTTGTTCCCACGCTTGCCCCTGCACAGGGTTGCGCCCCGGTGAGTGCACGAGTTGATAAAGGCGTTCAGCTCGCCATCTTTGTTGCGGGCAATAAATATAGGCTGGCGGCCAATGGCACAGGTGTAGTAGTCGTTATTGTTGGGGACCTGACTTTCGTGTGCCAGATAAATCCAATTACCTTCGAAAATATGCCTCATCTCTAGATCAAATAGATCCGGATTGGTGAATACATCTCGCTTGCAACGGTAAATGCCGTTTTCTTTGTCTTCTTCGACCAGTGAGTCGAGATAGTTCAGTGTTATGTCCATGTTGCTCTCCTCTATAGGTTTTCCTGCCAGTGCAGGTTAGAGGAGGGCATGGAGGTGACACTATCCACTTTTGCAAAATCTGTATCCGGATTTTGCAAGTTCGACTGTAACCGTCCGGCCCAGCCACCTGATGAGGTGCTTAATCGGTGTTGCAGCTCGCCTGAGTCAAACACGTGATGCAGGTAGTTATAGGACACACGCCACTTCTGGCCGTCGCTGACCAGAGTGACCGTCTTGTAGTTCAGACGGAGGAACTGGCCTTGACGCTGTTGTTGCTCATGATCCAGGAAACCAACCGTTTCTCCGACACCTAGCTCGTGCCGGCTCCGACCTAGGCGCGCCGACTCCCGAATCTTGATATTCACCCCATCCAGGTTGATGGCATTGTATGGAACCACCCAGTATTGCTCACCCGTCAGCTGACACACTACTACCTCCTTGCGGCGTAGCTCGAATACGGTGGCTGCATAAGGTGTAGTTGATTGAGAACACTAACATGCAGTGCTTGCAGCACAGCTGCTGGATCTGGAAGAAGGGGACAAAGCTGGGAATACCCAGCGCCTTGGCCTCGGTCGAGCGGGCAGCCACGCAGCCATCGTTATGGGACAGCACAATGATGGGCCGCTCTGCGAGGTCGGTGCGGAACAGCCGGTCGCAGCTGGCGTAAAAGCTGATACTGTCCACCAGTACAAAGGTACTCATACCAGTAGCCACACCACGGCAAAGACCACGACCCAGATCTGCATGGGGAAGTTACTTTCGACAGTTCTACGGAACGGGGAACGAGCCAGCGCCAGCTGCTGAGCCATTTCGAACTTGCTGCTGATGACCTACTGTGGTCGGAGGCGTGCTGGCAAGACTACCTTGCCCCCATCCTTACCAAGGGCTGCCAGTGTGAGACTGTGCTGCAACTGGCCAGCTATGGCAGCATCCGCCACGCATTTACCCAGATCACCATCAATGCCGACCACCATCCGCTGATGCAGTGCATGCACAGGCCTACCGATGAAACGTGCGCGCTGGTGATCGTGCCGCCGGATCAGTACGCGCACTGGTTGAGCAGCCCCAGCCTCGAGCAAGCGCGCAGCTTTTTGACCAACTGCTTGGCTGAACCGATGGCAGCCTCACCCGCGCCGACGAAGCCGAAGGAGGCTGCTCCGGTGCCGGGTGGGTTGTTTAATTGAGAGGTGTGGGTTTGCCAAATTGGACTGCTGGAGTCAATCTCCGGGATGGCTGTATCCGACCCAATGCGGTAAATTTTGCAAGCTGAGCACAGGCCCTTGATGGTGGGTAAGAGTACATTAAGTCTGGGCAGGCGATTAGTACTATGCTTTAGTCGCCTGTGTCGTCCTCCATGTCTCTTGCGCATTGCATAAAGTGGGTGATCCTGACTCCTCAACCTAATACTGAGTTCTTCATCATTGTGAACACGCCTTGTGGTTACGCTTCGATTGGCAAGCTCAGCGAGATCCACCGAAGATATGTCGTCCCGGTGCTGATGTTATCGCCAGTTGTAAACGGCTACAGATTGCGTACCGACATCGTTAGAGATCACTTGATTTGCACCGTAGTTTAGGGCTGGGAGGTCAGCCACTGCCAGATTGGGCTAAAAAACTGATGCTTTGCCAGCCTGGTTGACGGGGACTAGGCTAATGAAAGTCAATCTAAGAAAAATCAATGCTGGAAAATATAAAGCGCTACATGGGTAGCGCTTTTTTTATGGCTATGGTTTCTCAGATTAAATAGCCAGATCTTCCAAGCTGAAGCCCTCATCCAGCAGGGCTTGAACCCACACCGGTTTACGACCACGACCGGTCCATGTCTGGGACTCATCATTCGGATTCTTGTATTTTGCTTCAACCGGCTTACGCACAGCAGCAGTCGCTTTGCTCAGTACGTCATCTAGGCTCAGGCCATGCAGCTTAACCAGCTCCAGGATCTGCTTCTTGGCATCCGCTTTCTCAGCAGCTTGTTGCTGCTCGATGGCAGTAACGACTTTGGCATGCAGTTCTTGCAGTTCAGTAAAGCTCAGTTCAGACAGGTTCATTTTTTTTCCATGGGAAGGTTTGTCTGTATTTCAGCAGGCACTACTCACCAAGTCAAGTATAAATAATCCGCTATCTAGTTAATTTCGGTTTTAATTGTGCAGAACAGCCAAAGGTTCTGATGTTCGGCTTGGCAATGCCCATTGCTGCCCCATCCAGGGCTATTGCTGATGCGATCTGGGCATCGTCCTTGGCTAGGTAGGGCAAAACCCGCTCAAGCAGGAAACGGCGTTTCTGAGGGTTTCTAAGATCTATTCTCCCTAAGCCACATTGCTGGTATTTCCGCTTGTCACGATTGCAGTTGTAGTAGCTTCCTTTGTTGTCAGTAATTGTCTTAATCCAGTATTGCCCTATTTGATCTGCATAGTAGCAGTCGTTCTGAACTTTATTCCCATCAAAGATAAAAATGCAATGAGCATGGTAGTTGCATTCTTCTGTATATTCAATTGACCATATCCATCCTAAGCAGTGTTTAAAGATCTTTGGTTTGTGTCGATGATTCGCCCATAGGCTGTGTAAGTATTGACTAAAGGAAATAGCACTGCAGCTTTTCTGGTGTTGATCTCGAAGAGAGAGATCGGTACGAATAGCCAGTAGGCGTGGATAGCCCGCCTGTTCGCATGACAGAATAAAGCGTTTAGCTGTTGCGTAGCCATCACTTCGCATGGCATTCCAGATAGCTAATTGTTTTTGAATGTAAGGCGATAAAGCTTCACGCTGATACGTTTCAATAGCGTGATTGAAATGTTCAGCTACCACTGTGCCATCTGGAAGTACGCTACCTATCCCCATAGAGCGGTATTCTAGCTTATCTAGCTTTGCGACTAGAAGTTCTACAAGAGGATGTATGAAAACATCAGGAAATGCATTTGTGAAGTAATGTAGTCGGGGAGTGTTGATCAGGGCTCCAGCCTGACTAATGTTATCGAGATTAGTGGTTGTGACATGTGCTAGTGATGTTCCTTTATTGCTAACTCTGAAAATAGGGGAAGCTGCTGTAGCAAGCCATTCAGCAATATCAATTGTGTTGCGGTAGAGAATAACTTGACCACCAAGATAATTTCCTACTTTTCTTTGCAGGCTAGGGCAGCCAAGCTTGCTTAAGCTTAGCTCTTCAATTATTCCTGGTGATAAATTAAAACTGGCCTGATCAACGCTTGTTATGGTGCTGTTCATTTTATTAGTTCCTGATCAAGCCAGTTTGATGTGAATGCTTAACTAAATATGTGACTTGAGTGTTTGAGATTGATAGTTGCAATACAGTCTAGTTTAAGGTTGTTGCTAATAGTAAAGAACTCCTGTCTGATTGATATCTATGTCGGTGTGTGTTTATATAGTCCTGTTAGGTGTATTAATAAAAGTATTATGTAATTGGTATTGATAAGAACATCATGTAATAATAAACATATACCACACGTATTTTACTTTTTTAGTATTTTGTTTTGTATATATTTCCCCTGTGGTTTCTGATTAATTTGACAAGTTTGTAAGTAAGTTTAAAGAGTATACATGTACAGGGTTGCTTCTATAAGTTGCTGATTGTTGTTTGTGTTTTGCAAACCAGTACCCACTTGTTTCAAGTGCTTTTGAAGATAGGGAAGTTCTCTTAAGAGACTCATCGGGTACGTGTACCCGGAGATCCAGATCAACTAGAGTCAGCATCGGTAGTACTTCATCAATGAATAGCTTTTGGATAAGTTGGTTTGAGAAATCTTGCACCCCCGAACCCTTTCCTCTAAATAATGATGGTTCTTCATTGCAGTTGTAGTACACTCCATCACTTTTTAGTATCGTATATTTCCAATATTCCCCTATTGTTCCCAAGATTTCTTCTTGTGTCAGTTCTTCAGTGTTGTCACAAAAAAATATACAGTGATAATGAAATGCTTTTCTTTCGGTATGTTCAAGTCGCCAAACAATTCCTTTTATTGGTGTGTGAACTTTTTTGTTGTGACATGCATTCATTAGCGTTTCAAATGCATTAACTAGTTTAGGTAGTTTGTCTGCTGTGGACGCCTGCCCGGTAACGCTGAGATCAACTCTTACTACATTTAATGGCTTCTGTGTATCTTCTAGCATCAGATTGAAATGATGGACTGTATCTTTGTATTGTTTGATTGGTTCATTTTCCCATTTGGTAACTTTATCTGTGAAGTCAGTTTTTTTGAATTGTGCACGAAACTTGTCAACCCATTTGTCGCAATGGGTTGCTGCAAGTTCACCATCGTACATAGTGTCATTTGGATTGCAGCCTCGCCAATATTCTTGTTCAAGCGTTTTAAGCAATAGTTCTACAGTGGGATGTAGTTGCATGAAGGGAAAGTCCTTCCTTATCTCGCTTGTGCGTGGTACTTGGGAAAGCGATATGTACATTTCGTAGAATTTGTCAGGTCTGATATCTGACCCACCGTGTACTCCTTGGTAAATTCTGAAAAAATATCCTGAACTTGTCGCTAATATTTTTGCGTAACGCAATAAAGCGATAGGTTTTATTAAGTTGTTAAAATTCGCTGGTACAATGAGTATGTCATTATTTATTTCTTTGCAATATTCCTTATAAATAGTGTCGTGTGCGTACGTTTCTATCCCATCAATTTTTGGTATTGCTTGTTGTTTCTGTTGCTCTATTGGATTGTTTATTATCTTTTTTTGTTGAATGGCTTTATTGATTATCATTGAGGCGGTATTTGGTGATGGTGAATTATTTACAAATGCTGAAGCAGTTGGGTATCCTATTCCTGAGTAGTATGGGTTTGTGTAGCTGTTCATTTGCTGTGGAAATAAATACGCATTATTATTTTGGGTTGATGGGATGTTAAAGTTGTTGATTGCTTGTGTTTGCCAGGGTAGGCCGGTGTTATTAAATAGGCCGTTGTTGCACATGAGTGGATTTGTATAAAGAGGACTCCCTGTGTAATTGGTTGTGAAGTCTCGGTTGAGTTGAATTTTCTGGTTGAGTTTCAGGCCCTCGTGATTGTGGGCACCTTTCATGTACTTCATGATTATTCCTTTATTAAACGTTATTGATGTCATCATTGACGCATTGGTGTTTGCGATGACACCTTTGGTCTTGGTTTTTACTGACGGTAACTCTGCTACTCTTGCTATTCCTGCTACAAATAGCAGGAATAGCAAGAGTAGCAGGGGGTAAAGCTGTGATTTTGAACGGTTTATGGTAGTGAGTAAGGCGATATATATGTAACTTTTCCTATTTTATATTTACTCACCAGTCCTTGTTGTATCAGGTAGTCAGTAATTTCATCTCTTTCCTTTTTTTCTCTTGGTGTATCTCGCCCGTATTGAAGAATGCGGTTGAATGGAATTTCAAATAATCCTAGTTTTTGACATTCAGCCATGATGAATTCTCTTAATTTTTCAGCTTTTTCTTGCAAAGTAATCTCTGTATGTTGTTTTGGAAATATTCTAATAAATTCATCAGCAAACCAGCTACAAATTTTTTCTGATCTAATTAATGTCTCCTTACTTATATCTCCTGTTTTTCCATCGAAAATATTCAGTAGTGCAGCAATACGTGCAACCATGTCAGGCCATTTGGCGGCATACTCCAAGTGCGAAGAAAAGTTACCACCAGGTTCACACGCGTCTTTAACCTCTCTATGTATGCCAAACCAGTATTCGGTTGCTTCTTCTGAAAAATTAAGACAGGTCCTTTCATTTTTCTCATTTTCTTTTCTGAATATCATATCTAAAAGATGCCATATGGCCTCGTGGAAAGTCGTCAGCTTTTCTTCTGAGTATTTAACCCCTCTTGATGGTATTGTTCGAGTTTCATTTGTGCTTACATAGATTATCCTTGAATTTAGGCCGGTCTCATGAGAGTCTTTTCCATTTCTTTTTGAAAATTCTTTAAATTTCAATGGATTGATAAGAGCGGTTATGGTTAATCTTCCTTCCCCAGCATCCATATTGTCGCTAGTAAATCGTGTCTTTCTTGATTTTTCACCTCCCCATAGCTTTAAAATGTGTGCACTTTTTTTAAAAAGATTGGAATTAAGAATTTCATCGGCTTCTGCTGAAACAAGTCCGATGGTCTTGTTGTTTTTTCTTATTTCATTTGTTAAACCTGCTTCCGATATATCACTGAATGTGATAGCCATTTTTTCTGGCTTTTTCGGCATGTTTTTTATATGAATTCTGTAGGCTTTTAAGTTTTCGTCGCTTGCATTGGTTAATATTTGTTTTTCATGTTTTTTATTAATTAATGTCCATTCTGCAATTTCAACTTTATGTTGTGCTAAATCATTTTCGTATTTCTCCTCTAGTTGACTTTCATATTCAAAAAATGGCTTGAATGTCTTTTCAATGATAGGCGTCTTTCCTGTTCCGGGTTTTGCTATTCCTATTGCATATATGGATATTGGCCTTATTTGGCCTGGTGCTGGGCTTACATCATAAAGTCCCTGCGCAGATAAGCTCATCGCACCTATAATTCCAATGGCTATCAACGATAGAGGGATTCCTGTTGTTAAATATATTTCGATAGCTGCATCGCGAGATACCGTTGGTAAGAGTTGGATTGGGAATGGTTCCGTTAACGTTGTGATTAAATCTAGATTCGAGTATTGCTGTTGGTTGTAATTTTGCATTTCAGATGGCCTTTCTAAGGCTGAAGCCTGCTGATTTTTCGATCCAATTTTCAACATCAGCTTTTAACCATCCGGTTGTCCTTAATCCTAATTTGAATGATTTAGGGAAATTTTGATCGTAGTATGGGCTTTTAGGGTTTAACTTATTGTAAATAGATGAGCGGCATAGGCCTGTGATGGCGATAACATCGCTAATGCGTAGAACTTGAACTGCGGTGTGAAGATTAGACATGATTTACCCCCACGCGATACGAGGTGGTAATTTCAAGCAGAATTTGTCTTAAAACAGAAAAGGTGAACCAGCTTAGAAAGCTACGGATGTGGTAGAGCGCATGGCTATAGATAAAACGAGAACTAGCTGGAGTACAAAACGAAGTGAGCTTGTTACTTGAACATCTACGGGAATGCAGCAGAGGGGTGAAGCAGAGGATATTGCAGTGGTTGCATCGGTCGGATGAGTCTGACGCAGAGGGGCCTCCGTCGGAGTCGGATGAACTAGATGACTTATTACTTTTTGTAGCACTTCTATGAGAGCGGCGGGAGTGCTGACCAGGATTGCGAGCTTTTCCCAGGCGTTGAACGGAGAAAGTTTGCAGGCCCATCGCCTTCAGATACGCTCTAGCTGGTTCCGTCAATTTCTTCAATCGTAAACGCAAGCCATTAACCTGCTCTTTGAGAGCATAAAATTGACAAAGTAGAACCTTGGAAGGTTGTTCTTCCTGTGAGTTCTGTTGATAAGGTGCGTGGTCATATCCACCTTGTTCGATGATTAGCGCCAAGTCTGACAAGTCTGACAAGACTGACAAGTCTGGCATGTCTGCGAGACATGCTGTTACGGGCTCCATAGACCCTCCATGTGGAGTTTTGAATAACCAGCGGTGCTAGCGAACTAGCCTTTTTTACACTACTCCGCATCCTGCTGGCCTGTTAAGGCGTTCGAACAAGTTTGCATGCTCTAGTTAGGGTTCGATATGCCATCTACTCATCAATATCTTGTTTTTAATGAGTAAATGACAATGTCTTTGATGCGGAGTGTGTTGTATTTCTGTTAGGCTAGCCCGCCACTTGGTCGTCATGATCACGAGTGATAAATGCTGCCCATGCCTCCATCATCGGGCGTCGCTGCTCAAGCAGGTCGGTTCGGTGGTAGGCCGCTTCAACCTTGTTTTCCACGGTGTGGGCCAGTGCACGTTCTGCCAGGTCGCGGGCAAAACCATTTTCACTACACCAATCCCGGAAGCTGGAGCGAAAGCCGTGCGCTGTCGCAACCCGCCCCTCAACATCACTGATCGCCTGAACACGTCGTAGGAATGAAGTCAGGACCATGTCTGACAAAACGATGGCGTCGCGAGGGGAGGGGAAGACTAGCTCTTTATGTAATCCTTGTTGCCCACGAAGAATTTCAATCGCAGAATCACTCAGTGGAACTCGATGTTGAACCTTGGCTTTCATGCGTTCTGCCGGGATGACCCACAGTCTTTGCTTCAGATCGACCTCACTCCAGGTCATGCCTCGGACTTCACCTGAGCGTGCTGCTGTCAGAATCAGGAACAGCAGGGTAGAGCGCGTCGCGTCGAAAGCTTTTCTTGCCTTGAAATGATCAGCATAAAACTTGGGGAGTGCCTGCCATGGCATGGCGGGTTGGCGCTGTGTTCGTGCAGTCTTGCCTGGTTGCTGAGGTAGAAGATGTGTAACAACATCAACCGGGTTGGACTGATTGTGTCCGTGCGCCCAGCCCCAGGCCATGACGGCATGTAGTCGCTGCTTAACTCGACTGGCGGTCTCTGCTTTTTCAAGCCAGATTGAGCGTAAGGCATCTGCGATGTGGCGTGGCTCAATGGTGTCTAGTGGCATACTGCCCAGTGTTGGGTATGCAAACTTTTCTAGTGTGTTTATCCACTGTGCAGAGTGCTTTGCATTTCTCCAACCTGGTTTGAGATCGGCATGAAGAAGTTCAGCGGCTTCGCGGAATGTCGGTGTTGGCTGGGCTTCTGGCAGTGCTTCTTCTGCAGCAAGGGGGTCTACGCCCTGAGCAAGCAATGCTCGTAATTCCTGAGCAATTTTACCTGCCTCAGCAATGCCGACCTCAGGATAGGGGCCAAGTCCTTTGTTTCTACGTTTGTGCGTTGTAGGGCTGACATATCGGAAGACCCACTTGCCTCGCCCCTTGGTTTCAGAAGGGTGGAGAGTCAGTCCGGTAACGCCTCCGTGAGGGAGGGTTTTGTCACCTGGTTTGATTGCACGTGCTTTGGTATCGGAGAGGATGGCCATGTATGGCTCCTGCTGGTTCGGTATGCCATTCAGTATGCCATTGCTTGTGGTTTCTATGAGATGTTGTTGGACGCTAATCGAATTGAATGTAGCGTAGTGGTATGATTTTAATGGGGTAAATATTATTCATTGAGCGGTGTTGGATAGTATTCAAGCGGTCCCCCTCTCCGCCAGATTAAAAAAAAGCCCGCTTTTGCGGGCTTTTTTGCGTTCGATCCAGGCTAATGCAAGTGAGTTTGTTAGCCTAGTTTCATGGCCTGGTTTTACAAAGTTTCGCGCACGCTTTTGCACTGCTGATTGGCAAGGTTTTGTTACTGTTTGCGTTTTTTGTTACCGGTGCGCAAAAATCCATGGCGATCTAGCGCTTCATTCCCTCTACCTTTTCCTGTGATGGAAGAGGGTAGTCTAGCCTCACTGCTCACTGCTCACTGCTCACTGCTCACTGCTCACTGCTCACTGCTCACTGCTCACTGCTCACTGCTCACTGCTCCATCTTTACCTGAAAATGAAAACACTCTGCATGATGGCCGTGTGTCGTGTGAGTAGTTTGGCCAATGCAGACATACGCGTCCCACACATGGAAGGACAGGTTGTCGTCTCTAAGCAGCCACTCACAGACTTTTAGTCACAAGGTTAAGCTCTGTCTCAGTAGCTTAATGGCATAATGAAGGTGTCTATTTAATCCGAAGATGATTTGTATGGCGTCCTTGAAATGCAAGCCACCGGTGATTGCTTTGCTAGCCACCTTGCCAGAACGCCGAGAGCTATTGCTACGAGCACTATCAACAGTTGTTAGCCAATCAGTTTTACCGGACGCCGTGGTGATTGTATCTGATGGAGACATTCCTATTGATAGCTCCTTGGTTGGAGACGACATTTATTTGCCTTTGCACTGCCTTGTCAATGACTTAGAAAATGGGGTTGCCAATACGTGGAATACTGGGATCTCCTATATTGCAGCTTCTTGGCCAGATTGTTACGTAGCCATACTTGACGACGACGACGAGTGGGATACGGATCATCTGGCAATTTGCTTGACTACCGCGCGACAGGATTCGTGGCCAGATGTAGTACTGTCTGGCTTGCGCATGATTCGGGATGGAGTGGAGTTGCCGCGGGATCCGGTCAAGGATGCCCGTGTAAAAGACTTTCTGGTGGGCAACCCTGGCTGGCAGGGCTCTAATACGTTTATCCGGCTTGACACTTTGATGCGTGCAGGCAGGTTTACCCCTGGTTTGCAAAGCTGTAATGACCGCGACTTGGCAATACGCGTATTGAGCCTGTTTTCTGTGAAGATTGCCTATACGGGACGCCATTCAGCAAACTGGCATTTGCACAGTGACCGGGCTGCGCTGTCTAGTCAGGGCAGTCAAAGCAAGCTTGTTGGATTGGCTCACTTTTACCATTTGCACGGACCGCGCATGGAAGACGAGATTCGACAGCAGTTTTTTGCCCGCTCTCTCCAATTGTTTAGCTGGACTCAAGAGCAGATCCTGCAACGCGCCAAGGAGTGGGAGCATGCATAGATCAGCACCTCGGACCACGCAAACCGTACTGTCCCCTCGCTTTCTTCAGTTACAAACATCGCTTAGCACTGAAGCTCGAGAAGCATCAGTCGCGATTGGTATTTGCATACGAAATCAGGCTAGGCAGTTGCCCCAAGCCCTGGCTTCAGCGATGTCGCAACAGGTGATACAGCAAGGCATGGGGGTAGTAGTGATTCTGGATGATGCATCTGATGATGCCTGGCAGCTCTCGGTGGCTAACTGGTTACATCATCCGCGGGTGGTGGTGGTAAGCGGCTTATGCGGTAGTGCTGCCCGGGCACGCAATGCGCTACTGGACTGGGTGGATACCGAACTACCAGCGGTACGCTGGGTGGCACGATTGGATGCCGATGATTTGTTGGTCGACCACCGCTCGGTGGCCGCACTGATCCAGGCAGGTGAAGCGGAAAGCGCCTGCTATGTGCTGGGCAGCAATCACCTATCTATCCGTGGGCAGCGGCTGCCTAGCAGTAATATTGCCGACCCCGCTGTATTACAGCATCGTTCCAGTTTGTTGGCTTTCATCGAAGCATTCTGCCTGAACGGGCAGCAGCAAGAGTTACCATCGTGCAACCTACTTCTTCGCACACAAAGTGGAGTCCGCTATCCCGATGTGCGCAGCGCAGAAGATCACTGGCTGGTCGCTGAGTTACTTATGCTGCAAACCCATAAAGGGGTCATCGTCCCCTCTCCGGTTTATGCTGAATACTCTCTAGGTGGTGATGTAACGATACAAAACCGGCGCTCAAAGGAATGGGCCCGGCAGCGCCAGCGGCTCGCTTCGGCAGCCAAATTATGGAAGGCTATTCTTGAGCGGCCTGTTCTGTTACTTGGTGTTGGGCAAGAAGGCATCGTTTGGCGTGAGCAGAATCAGGTTTGCAAGCAGTTCTATCCTGCGGCGATGGATGACAAGAATGCATGGAAAGTACAGCAACTGATAAACAATAAGCAAGGGCCAGTACCTACTGCTGTATGGCATAAACAGCAAGATGGTTGCTGGAGCTGCCACTACCCATGGTTTGATAGTACGGAACTGCCCATTACCTTATCGGTGGAGATTATTCGCCAGTTCTTGCAGCAACTACATCGCACTGGCTACATCACCAGCAATATCAAGCGAAGCAATCTGAGGTTGGCTGATGGGCAGTTAGTGTATATCGACCTCGGTAAGGATATCTTACCGTTTACCCCATCACGCTTTCTGGATACGGCGGCTCGCCTCTATGGGATTGGCGTACTTGGTTGGTCTGATTATGAACTGGCAAGACGGCCTACTACCCTGCGCCAACACGAAACACTGGGCGGCCTGCGTGGGTTTGCTGATTTTTATCGTGAGCTAATAGAAAGCTTATATCCGCATTGTAGCCAGATGGATCATTCACAACTCCTACCCACGCGTAGAGAAAAGCAAGTCACGCTGCTGATCAAGTGCTGTGCTCAGGATGCCGAGCTGCTAGCCGAGCAGGTGAGGCATATTGTCAGTCAACTGACGTATCCGGTAGCGTTTGCTCGTATGGTTCTGCTGATTGATCCTTACACTGGGCCCTTCTTGCGTCAGTACACGCACGGCGATCTTTGTAAGGTGCAAGCCATTGCCCAAATTCTGAAAGAGGAGGGGACGATAGATGAAGTATGGCAGGCTCCCACTAGCGAAACCGACATCCAGGCTACCTACTACCAGTGGTTTGGCCGCGACGATATTACGGCCAGCCACACGAGTATCTGCGCGCCGCTGTTCTCTCAGTTGTGGGCATTCGACCAAGTTCATACCCCGTACGTATTGCAGTGTGATTCGGATACTCTGGTTGGACGGCGTGATCTGAAGCATGATTTTCTGACTGATATGCTTGATGCGTTAAATTTGGACAATGTGATATCGGTTGGCTTTAACATTCCACAATCGCAGTGCGAGTTCAAACCCTACCAAGGCATGCCGGGCCAGTTTTCACCTGAAGTCCGCTGTGGCCTGTTGCACTTACCAAGGCTACGTGCATTGTGTCCGCTACCCAATAATGTACAGGATGGCCGCTTTACCTTAATGTGGCATCGTAGCGTACAACAGGCACAAGTCACTCATGGCTGTCGGTCGCTACGTGGTGGAGATCGCCGCAGTTTTTACCTTCATCCACAAAACAGTGATAAATCCCACGCCGATTTCTCTATCTGGCGCGATCTGATCGCACAGGGTCTGGAGCCACTAACGCAGCAGGACAAATGGGATCTGCTGCCGGAAGCCGATTGGCACTACCCGTCCCGACTCGAGGCATTGGTCTTTCTTCTCAAGGGGCGCTCTACCAGCATGGATAAGCTCCGCCGCTGCTTTGCGTCACTGACCATGCAGCAAGACCAGCGTTTCTGGCTGATCGTGATCGATGATGCCAGCCCTATGGACGAAGGCTGGGCACTCCCCCTGTTGCTGGGCTCACTGCATGAACGCACTACACTGATTCGTCGTAGTCAACGGCATGGATATATACGCAATTTCCTTACAGCTGTGGCCCATATCTGCACCCAGCCAGATACTCTGGTTGTCACTTTAGACCTAGATGACGCATTGATGTCACCGGAGGTCGTCGGACGCCTGCATCAGGCCATTACAGATGGTGTAGATCTGGTACATGGAGTGATGTTCCGACCGGATAAGCCGCTGCAGCTTTACCAACCGGATTACCAAGCTTCACGTTTAAAGGGGGGAGGGAATGTCTGGACGCACCTGCGTGGTTTTCGCAAGCGGTTGTTCGATGCACTACCAAGACACTACCTGCAATACCAAGGTGAGTGGGTAGACCAAGTTACCGACTACGCAATAATGCTGCCATTGACAGAGATGGCACAGCAGCCTTTCTTTATGGATGATTTGTTTTGCTACTACCACCAGCGTGAACCTTATCCTGTATCGCGTAAAGCCACTCAAAAGTCGATTCTTGATGCGTTATTCAGTCTACCGCCAGCAGATACTGCTGAGCCTGCATGAGGCGCAGCAGCAAGGTATCAATGAGTGTGGAAATGTCGTTACGGTACAGCCACCAATTCGGCGTGATCTGCCGCTGGCGAGCAAGGAAAAAGAAGACCTCCAGCGCCTGCAAGGTCTCAATATTGGCGGTTGGGTACCAAGCCCTGACGGGCAATATGGCCAAATCTTGCAGGGTGCTGATGTCTGCCTTTTCTGACCTGCTCGCATGTGTGACAAACCACTGCTGCAATCGAAGATATGAAATGGAGATGTTCTGTGCCGTTCCGGAAGAGTCCGTTGGCATGTGCAGTTGTGGCCAGCTCAGTAATTCCCGGTTGTTGCGCAGCAATTGCCATGCCAAGCGTCGCTCGCCCAGCCAATTGTGGAATACTGCCGCCAGAGGTTGTCGCGTCGGCATTGTGCAAACACGTACTAAGCTGGGGCGTAAAGGCATCTGGAGCAGCTGCACCCTGATGCCCATTTCAGTCAGCGCAAAAACAGCCGTGAGGCCAGCCGATGGTAAACAGCCTAGTTTGTTGCAGAGCCAATTTGAGGTTGTAAACAGCTTATCTTGTAGCTGTCCGCAATCATCAGTAGACAGGCAGCGACTACTTACCACAAAAGGCTGGGCATTCGCTATTAAGCCGACCAATTTTCGGTTGTTGATACGGATCTCACCTTCTCGCAATGGCCGACTCGCAGGCTGGTTGAACGCGACAAAAGGGACATTTTCATCAAGAGGGGGCAGAACACCAGAGCCATTGCCCACCACATACAAATGCGAATTACTCAACACGGTTCGTTACGCCTTATGAAAAAATACGACCCGTCCCAAAGTTATATTTACCCTAAAGACTACCCGAGTCGATTCAAAACACTGACCCGTGCCTGGTTTCTCTGTAAACGTGTTTGGCGTTGGCTCCGCATCCAACGCCCACTGACCTGGTTGCTAGGTTATCAATACCTGCCGGCACCCAATCTGATCGAAATCGACTTGACCTATCTATGTAACCTTCGCTGCAATAACTGCAACCGTTCCAGTGCACAAGCTCCGGAGGCCACCCATATTACCCTTAGTGCTATCAAGAAATTTGTCGATGACTCGATCCAAAGTGAGCGGCGTTGGAACCGTATTCGTCTGCTTGGGGGAGAACCCACGCTGCACCCAGAGTTTATGACCATAGTAGCCGAGATGGAACGCTACCTTATTTTTCACCCAGGTGCTCTTATCGAGGTGGTAAGCAACGGCTACGGCAGCAAGGTAAAACGCATGCTAGCTAACATTCCCTCGACCATCAGCATAGAAAATTCAGCAAAATCTGATAATTTTCAGCCGGAGTTCGGCCCGTTCAACCTCGCTCCCCAAGACAGCCGATGGTACGCGCTTGCTGACTATCGCAATGGCTGCTCAATAGCCAATACCTGTGGCATTGGCCTGACGCCACAAGGCTATTATCCGTGTGCAGTCGCCGGCGGTATAGATCGGGTACTCCGACACCGTGGAGGCCGGCAACGCTTGCCGGCACAGGACGACGAGATGCGAGACTTGATGGCGATTGCCTGCCGTCTGTGTGGTCGTTTTCACGATGGGCACTATGTGCCGCCAAAACTACGTCCTCCCTTGCTAAGGCAACTGACTTCTCCTACTTGGCGGCGCATCTACCATGACTGGGAACGGCAACAAATAACCTCAGCAAGTAACAAGTTGGGATCTAACTCAACGCCATTGTCCAGTCATCCAAAGCGCTGACTTTTGAGTGTCTGCGGTGAGTCGAGGGCAGTCACTAGCCTCCATGGTATTGGCCGACTAGGCTGACCACCTCGGCTAGAGGTCGGCCATAGCAGTCATCTATGCCATAGTGACACCTTCATATCTCTAAGCAGCCTTATCACACGGCCCACCGGATTGGGACAGACCAGACCAGGTGAATACTATAAAGCTGCCAGTTAATGCATCCAGCCCAGATGTCGGCCTCGGCCGATTTCTGGCCACACACAGGGAGCATAAGCTCTCTTTGTTTTTGCCCTCAGAACAATCCACCCATCACCTCCGGCTGGCAGTTGGTGATCACCCGCTGTTTGCTGCTTTTTAGTGGCCTGTATTTGATTTTCGACCCCGCTATCCAGCAATCGGCAGACACGGTGCGGCTGCCGGGGTGG
>Ga0187844_10000263_pt1 | contig 40498 bp, 57 predicted proteins | sample SpaLakP09_SKY_50_FD_134517 | JGI IMG/M metagenome (GOLD analysis project Ga0187844, IMG submission 134517) | Oligotrophic lake water microbial communities from Sparkling Lake, Wisconsin, USA - SP09_SKY_50 | ecosystem: Environmental > Aquatic > Freshwater > Lake | place: USA: Sparkling Lake... | reverse complement strand
TCTTTATCTCGTACATCGCTCAGAAACTTCGTTAAGCGGTCCGGTGGCAAGCCTTGCAGATTTGATTCTCCATTCTCCGGATTTAGGCTCAATAGAATATAAATAGCAAAACGAATGTCTGCTTCTGGCCGAAACCAGCCTGTCGCAGCAAGGATAGTAGCTTGCTAGGCGGAACATCTTCCGATTGTCACGACAGCCCGATGCCGACCAAAGCGGACCAAGCGAATTTCCATCATTTTTCAGTCGCTTTCTGGGTAAAGGTTTCAATAAAGAGTCTCTATGCGGATCTTACGAAAGGCTCCGCGCACCGCCGACGCACATCTGCAATTTAAGCGGCTTGTGGACACTACCACTATGCACATTCAACATCACAACGCAGCCGGACAGACAGCTTGCCCGCGTTACGTATAGCATCTAGCAGATTGCACTCGCAAGACTCCTTAGGGTGGAATCGCCGGACATGCACTTCACCGCGCGAACGCAATTTCAGGCGGTAATAGTCTGGTCCATCGCTATCCGTATCGACAATCCATTCCTCGATGTCTTTCCAGGAAACGAAAAGTTTCCCCAACTGGTGTGCTACCCACGAGGTGGCGAAAGGGTCGCCAGTACCTTGCGTACGGAGGAAGCAGTTAGTTGACATCACGACCCCTTCCAACCCAATTTCGATCCAATATTTGTTCTTTTTGAACCGTATCGGTAACGGAACCATCGGCGCACCTTCTGCTGGCACGACCTTGCCAAACCGCCATTGATCCAGGATAGGACGCGGTGTGAGACGCACAACGCGCCAACGTCGAATGACCAGATATGCGAGTACCAATAGCGGCACCGTCGCAACCATCAAGCCAGTCCTGAATCCAGGGTCTCCAACTTGGCCGTGGATTGCAAATCCGATGAAAGGACTAGAGATGAGAAGAGTTGACCAGAGTGCCAGCCATCCTACCGGAACTCGTGATTCGCTAGGAAGTTCGTCAAGGCGATAGGGATTAACCACATTCTGTAGATGATTCATGATGATCCTTTGCGCTCTCGGCGGTTTCTCGCGTTCGTTAGCTTACTGAGCATAACGTTTTAAGTTGCCGCTGTTGGCGGATCTCGGCCGTTCGCGTAAGCATAGCAGGTTGCCAAGCTGCAAAGTCACGAAGTGTTACGACAGGCAGCTGTCGACCCGAAGCGGACGGTTTGTTCACGTCTCAAGCCACTGCAAGGCGTGGCTGAGATCGTTATAGAAAACACGGTAGTCCCCCTCACCAAATTGTCCGAAGGCGATCCGCGACAGATAACCCAATCGTGTATTCGAAACCAAAATGGCTTTACGGAGAGATTGGTCAGCGAACAGTTGCTTTGTCTTTTCGTTTAATTTTTCTTGCAACAATGCGATGTCAATGTCGGGTGATTCCATTTCCAATGCGTCGTAGAGAACGCGCGTGTATTCGGTATCTCGCAGTAGCTGAATTACGCGCTCATGTATTTCTTTGAGCAAGCTTTCATTTAATTCCCCTCTCACTCGAACCACAACAACATTACCGAGAGGTTCAATCCAAAGTTGACTGTTTAGCATGTGGTCAAGTAATTATTTCAGAAATTGCAATTAATTTGCTGCGACTGCTTCTGGCCGAACCCGGCCGGTCGATGTGCCTCAGTGTACGGCGTTTGTTGCTCACCCGGCAAGCACAGCCCGCCGACGGGACGTATTTGGTTAACTGACCACAATGAGACTCCTCAACCACGGAGTTGTCATGAATTCAACCGTCAGCAAAACAGAAAATCGCGGGCCCTGGAACAAGGGGCGTTTGGTCGGGCAGAAGCTTCCTCTGAAGCTGCGCGAAATATGGGCGATACGCATCCGTCTGCAGCTAGCCGAACACGTGCGCGACCTTGCGCTGTTCAACCTGGCTATTGACAGCAAGTTGCGCGGCTGCGACTTGGTCAGCTTACGAGTCAAAGATATCGCGCAGGGCAGAAGCATCTTCCATCGCGCGATTGTCATGCAGCGCAAGACAAGCCGGCCTGCTCAGTTCGAGATCACTGAACAAACCCGGCAGTCAGTGCTCGCCTGGATGGACCGGCGTCAGCTGGCCGGAAACGAGTTTTTGTTTCCCAGCCGAGTGAGCGATTCGCCACACTTGTCGACCCGTCAATACGCACGCATCGTGACCAACTGGGTAGAGTCGATCGGGTTAGACGCCACCGCGTATGGCACACATTCGATGCGCCGAACGAAAGCGACGTTGATCTACCGCCGGACGAAAAACCTCCGAGCTGTCCAGTTGCTTCTTGGGCATACAAAGCTCGAAAGCACGGTGCGATATCTCGGGATCGAGGTCGATGATGCCCTGGAGATCGCGGAGCAGACCGAGGTCTGATCGGGTATTGACGTCCTCCTGACGCACTTGGCGGGTCGTTACCGCGTACCAAACGCGAAACGGTAGAACGACTCATCGCGGCTGAAGGTGAGCGAAGCGTCAGCAGCATTTCGGCACAGGAGCGTTACGCAGTAGCGAGGCGAATGTGGCTGACAAAGTCGAAAAAAATCGCATCATCGTGACCGCATGCACTAGAATTTCGGGGCGCAACACCGCGCGCTGCGCAGCGGTCACGATGCGCCGAAATGGCCGGTCACGATCACCGAAATACGCAAACAGGATCTGTCCAGGGCTCAAGAATGCACCGTGAGCGTCGATGGCGGTTGCGACGTCACTCAGATCTTCAAGCGGGTATTCGAGCTGATATTGCTGGAGTGCGGCTGGCACGGTCCTTGGCATCGCTTCCAGCCATTGTCGGAAGCCGGGATCTTCCGCTAATGCGCGATCAATGTGGAATTCCAAGCCGTTATCGCAAGCATGGCGGGCCATGTACTCCGCGGCTTCGTATTCGTTCGTGACGCTGGCAATCAACCTATCGTTGACGGTCAAGCAGATCGGTCCACCTGGAAGCGATGCAAGTATCTCGTCGTGCGTCGCATCGCGCTGAGTCCATGCTTCATAAGTTTGATCGAACGGTCGAACGATGGGGAGGAGGGCAGACATGCGCTTTGGGCAAAGCTGGGATTTTACCCCAGCGCCTAGCTCAACGCTGGCGCTGTCAAAAGTGACTTTTCCTAGAGCTTGAGTGGCTGGCCAATGCTGGCCAGCGCCTGTTGCACCTCGTTGGTAACAATCAGATCACTTCCAACCTGAAGGATGTATCCCGCCTTGATGAGATTGGCTGCAGCCTCGACAATATGTTGAGGGCACGGATGATGAGTCCGTGAAGCGTTGAAAATGGTCTGCAACAGGCGATGCTGTTCCTTGGTCAGCTTCACCGAAATGAAACCGTCTGTCATGAACCTCGCCACAACCTCGCCACACAGCGGGCAATTGCCCTCCTCAAGTTCTTGGCCTCCCGGAACACCCATTGGACGTTCTCCGACGATTAGTCGTGTTCCACAACCTGTGCATTGAATTTCGTAGCTCATTCTTTCCCTACTTATCCAAGCGAGTTAGAAGCGGCATGCACTGCGCTAACCAACTTCGGTGCCGCCTCGGCAATGCCTGTCAAGAGCTTCACCATTTTCTGGCTGCCTTCAGCGGCTCCTAATCCCGCACGCCAATAGCCAGCTAATTTTTCGCGTAACGCGACTGGCGCCGCCTCAGCGATATCATCATGGCTGTCAATCACGTCGACGGCAGCTTGCCTCGCTGCGTCACGCATCGCTTGACGTCCGCGAATCGGATAATCATTAATACCGCGCACGATCAGATCTACCTGGTGTAGAACAAACACACGTACAGGCTCTGGCAGGTCATCCTCCTCGACAGTTTTCCGAAAAGCGGTCAGAGCATCCAATAGTCGCTGAAGCTCTTCATGCGAAAGCGCGTCCTCACTTTCGATGGCTTGTGCGCACCAACGAAGGGCGAGCATCTGATGTTCACCAAGGTTGGGCCTGAAGTTGCCCCAGCTGGAAGACAGATTTGCTACCGAAACGACATTGAGCACTGCCACCAACGCGGGTTCATACAGATCACTTGAAAAGCTCGTTGCCGACATCAGCTTTCGCAGCAATAACACCTCGTCACGTACCAGACCTAGCCTGCTGCTGACGGCATGGGGATCTGCCTGAGCGCCTTCTGCCGCTATGCCAAAGACACTACCCCAAACTTGGAGCATAGGTGCTTGATCAGCCATGCGTGAGGTTAAGCTTAGTATGCTGATCAACCGTTTAGCAGGATTCGTTCGCTCTAGTTCTTCGTAGGCAGAGCCTGATTTTTGATGGTCTTCTTGCGCTTGCATGTGTTTTCCGGTCTTTCTTACGACCCGAACCCCCAGGGCCTCAGAAATTCGCTTACGCGTCCCAGTCCGCGCTTGTTGGCCACGCTTGCGACAGCTGCGGTGGTCCCGCCGCCCGCAATGGCGCCGGCAGCGGTGACGATCGCGGTGCCGCCCGCCATACCCGTGCCGCCCGCCGCCAGACTGCCTCCGCCGATCGCGGCGAGCCCCGCGGAACTCGCTGCGGCCCCCGAGATTGTGCCACCAGCTACGCCAAAACCAGCTGCACTCACGGCGGCACCAATTGCTGGCGCCGCCGTAAAAGCCAGGCCGCCAGTAGCTACGGCACCAAGGGCAATCGCAGCCGTTTTACCAGGATTTTCTGCTACGAAGTCAGTAATGGCACTGACAGTGTCCATGCCCGTGTCGACGATGATAAAAAACGTATTGGTAAATGAATCTAAAAACGACATCACACTCTCCGTACAGTATCGGGCCACGGCCCACGTCCAGTTAATCAATACCTCAATGCGAGGGGTTACAGGCCGTCTCGCGAACATTGGAAGGCAACCGCTTGGAGTGTAACAATGTAATTTTTTACACAAAGAACTTTTTGAATTCCCATACAATTTGCTCGGGTTTTCCGGTCTATTTGCCGCAGACCGGCTTTTCAGCTTTCCAGCGGATCGGCGGCTCGATTTTGGACGGAGCATACGGTTTCACGAGAACAGTGCACTTCTTTCCATCGACTAGCACATCCACCTCGTAAGCGTCACCCTTTTTTACTGGAGCGCTGGTCTTCACGAGGCTGTCCACGACTGCACGCTTCGCAGCAGAGTCGATGTCAAATGCATCAGCCGGGTGCAGGTTGTCGCTGGCATGTGCTGCGCCGGCCACGAGAAGCATAGAAAAAACGATCGTTTTCATAGTTTGATTTTTAAGTCGTCGGCTTCCGGCCGACCAGCGGGCGCGACGAGCGCGAATTTTTCCGTTATCGTTGAACGATTGTCCGAGGTGGCTTCAACCAGGTCGTCGGATCGTTCATTAGGGTCTCGCCGTGACGCACCGAGAGAGGCCATGCAGCGACCAAACCAGCCCACTTGCCAAACCCGGCAATGGTCTGAAATTCGAAAGCGGAATAACTCCGGCTTAGCGCGATTGACCCGACGACCATCCATACGAAAGCAGCCGCTGTCGGCCAAGGCTGAAACACGGGCAACGCGCACGCGACTAAAAGCAACAGCCAGCCCTGAACACTCACCTTCACGCCGGTCTTGCTCAGGCGCCGTACCATCACGTATCGGGACATTGCGTTCCTTCAATTCATCGGCTTCCGGCCGCCTCGGGGCACCTTACGGCACCAGGTTGTTTTCCTTCCTGTTCAGTTCTTCGGCAACAGCGTGAATTTTGTTCCCGCCTCGTAGCCGTACGGCAGCGCCGGGAAGCCACCACCACCCGCCAAGGACGGGGGCTTCGGCAGATCGACACGCATTTGTACGGCCTCAGTCTGTTGACCGCATGTGCGCTTTGAAATGTCGATGTGCCAGCGTCCCGTGTCTGCGCCGGCGACTTCAGCCGCAGCCGCTGCAAAGCTCTTGTCGTTGCCGGATGCTCGAACGAGCTGTCCGCTGTAGCGACACTCCGCATCGCGCAGCGAGATCAGATCACCCGTCGCGGCCGACGGCGCGATCGCACGTTCAAGCAGTACCACGGGCTGAGACGTTGGCGATGCTGCTGTGGGAAGCCACATCGCAAGAAGCGGGAGGATAGCAGCTACGCGTTTCATGACGTTCTCCAATGGTTTCCGTCCTGTTCACTTTATGATCGACTGGCCCAGCGACAGCCGGCGCGAGATCGAGCACAATACGCTGCGCTCCGCATCGTTGTCCGTCTCGTGCTGCCATTCTGCCCAGCCAGCGATATTCGCTTTCGGGCCAGGCCAGATGTTCCCGCGTGGCCTGGCGACTTCGGTAATGCGCTTACCGTCGACGTGTAACAACCCCCACCGCGCCGGCACTTCGTCGACGGCGATCAGGCCGGCCGGGCAGATGTAAAAGCGGTACAGACCGATTCCGCCCGACTCTCGATGTGGCTTCTTCCGGTCGGCCAGGAAGTCGGCCCGGCTTACCTTGGACTCGATGGTCGCGGAGCACTGCGAGCGAAACCCGATCACGTCGGCACGCTCCCGGCACCCAAGCGCGGCCAGATCGGTCGCGACAACTGCGAACCCGTTGCGCTTCAACCAGGCGGCGCCGATTTTGGCCAGGTCGGCATGCAGTTCGCTCGGCATAGGCTCTTCCTACTTTAGAATGTTGGTCTGCTTACCACGATAATTCAGCTCCGGGTAATTCGCTGCGAAACGCTCCGCGGCGAGATCACTGAGTCCTTCTGCCCATGCCATCGCGACACGTTCAGCATGGGGCCCAGTGCCAAACTCGTGTTCCTTTTTCCTGTTGGTGTAACCGACGACCAAACCGTCAGGGAGGACTCGCCAGGTAAGCTTCGATGGCCGATGTCCAAGCGTCATTGGAAGGCTCATCGAAATCTGGGCCAATTCGAAATAGGCTTGTTCGGCTTTCGATTTATTCATGTTGCAGTTTTCTTCGACCCTATGCGGCCTTGAACGTGCTCAGCAGCTTGCCGTTCTCCGGGCTGGCAAACACCGAATTCCAGCCGCGCGCATTGGCGAACTCCAAGTCGTCCAGGCCCATTTCGTCAACCATTAAGACCGGCTTGCCGCTGGCAAGTTGGGCCAGCGCCGAAGACTTCCCGGCCTCGAAAGCAGCCTCGATGGCCTGCGCAGATGCTGTTGTGTTGGTCATAGTTTTCCGGGACGTTAGCGGTTAGTCGCGCGAGCATGGCCGGTCGTCCAGGCGCTCGGCGAATTGCCAGCAATCTTGTGATACTCATCGGGATCGATGGGCGGCGTCGGCAACTTAGCCGCGATCTTCTTCATCAGGCCCAACATTTCGGTCAATTTCGCTTCCCGCACCTGGCGGTAAAGCCGCCTTTTTCGCATGCGCTGTTTCATCGTCTTTTCCGGGACAGACTGCTGCCGCCCTAAAAGCGGCAGCAGTAGCTAATAACTAGATTCGCTCGAAAACGTCCGAGCCCGCATTGATCGATGCCCACTCGTCACCGATATCAACCTGCTTAGTCATTTGCCAAAGAGTTTTGATCGTGTTCGCAGACGATCCCGGAGTAGCCTGACCAACCCAGGAGGTGATGGCTTGGAAATCTCGCCAATGCACGACTATCGAGATCAGGTCACCGTCCACGAACCCAACCAAGTCGCCAACCGTTGACCCGCCAGTACTGCTGACGGTGCTCGTGTAAGTGCCGACAAGGGAGGTATTCGTCTGCTGAAGATGCATAACGGAGCCGAGTTCGTTTTTCCAGTCGCCCGAGAAATCAACCGAGGCTCCGGTTCCAGCCTTCGCACGTCTCAATGCTACTTCTGGTGCTTGCATTTCTCTCTCCCTATAAAAAGTTGACGGCTTCCGGCCGCCGCGGCTAACTACTTTTCATTGTTTTCCGGGCGTGTTCGACATCATCAGGAAGCAACCTCGGCATCAGCTATCGATCTCAATGCCGCTTCCTCACCCGGCTCGGCCACACCAAGATCTGCGCGTATGCATGCAAGCAGATCTATTCGAGCCGTCGAAATCAAGGAAGCAGTTTGGTTATCAGGATGGTTTTGCATGTCCGACAACAAAAGCCAATGCTTGTAGACCGCGCTCCAAACATGGGCAGGTGCAGTTATTCGAATTCGCTGTAGCTGGAGAACTAAGGCACTATATGCTGCCACAAATGATGCGGCTGCTTCATGTCGTTTTTCGCTGTCGCGCTGCTTTTGTGTGTCGTCGACGGTTAAGTCTGCCAGTCTCTTGTCGAAGAACTGAACCTCAGCAATGCACGCAGTCAAATGATCCGCCGCCGTTAGATATGAAACGTATGAGTCTTCTCGCCTGCACCTGCGTGACACATCCTCATCCATTGTTTGCTTGAGACGCGCAAGACTTAGCTCGTGCGCATGCCGCGCGTTCGTAGCACTTCTTGTGGTAAAAAAATTGACAAGAGTGGTCACGCTCGCGATAAAAAGGGTTACCGCACAACCTACTAAGGCTGCCTGGGCGGGAGTAATTGCTGAAAGGTCCAAGATATTCTCCTGAGTTTCTCAGTGCAGAACGGCGTTAGGGCCTGCTGACAGTTCATCGGCCAGGGTCGCCGCCCAGAGCTTTTCCGAGACGTTAATGTTCAGCGCTTCTTCTCGCGCTCACTACGCTGGATTGCGTGGATAGCCGGCGCAAAGCCAGCGGCGGCAGATTTTTCGAGCCAGCGCATGCCGCCTGCCTTATCGCCGCTTCGTAGGGACACGAAGCCCTGTTGAAACATCGCTTCAGGGTTGCCATCATTGGCGAGCTGTGCCAAGCGCGCCTTGTTCTCGTTGAAGTAGTTTTGTACTAACCAAAGCGAAGCTGCTGTCTTGCCCTCGTTCGCGAGCTTTTCCATTTCTGGACGCAGTTCGGCAGCTTCTTCGCGGCGCTGATGCCGTTCCAGTTGTTCCACCCCCTCGGTCAGGGCCAGCCATGCGACGACAGCCAGGCCCGCGCTCAAAACAAGGCGGTTGATATTGAAAGTGAGCCGCTTTTTTTCATTCCCGTCCGAGGTGAACGTCGTCAACGTCATCATGTTTGCTGCTTTAGTCATATCTAAATCCGCTACGAGGCGGTCTTTCAGGTTCGCCGACATCCGGCCGGCATCGGGCGCACGCGGCGCTTTTCCTATCTGTCTAGCTCGCCCCTTTACCTCTCGTAGAGCCGGATGCCAGTCCAAACGATCACGAGGATAAAGTAAACCACCCTGAGTTAAAAATCCCGTCCCAACAGCTGCTCGGCCAATGCGACAGAACCCTACAGGGCGTCATAAATCAATCCAGGCGGAGTTGGCGTGGACGTCCGCGGCAACGTATCGGATCGCAGCGGGCAGGTCCGAGTCGCGGGTCATGACCCGCAGCACGGCGTCGACTCGCTCCCTTGTTTGCGTGCCAGTATGCTTGAAGCGTTCCGCAATCCATGCTTCGGTGACCCGGCCGCCGGGATCGTTTCCTGATCTGGTATAGGAGAGCTCAGCACCTGTTCGGCAGAGGATGGCGTGGCAAGCATAGGTTGCGATTTTGCCGAGCATCCGATGGTCAACTTCTGGCAGGACCCGTTTAGCAATTGCGAGGACGGAAGGTCTTACCGCACGCATGCGGTAGCCGCTATCAGGTTCGTCTTCGAGCAGCTCGTGCGGCGCGATTGGGCTGACCTTGGCACTAGCCACATCCTCGTCTGACGGAAGGTCGGGTGGCACAAAACTGTTCTTGGCATCGTAGATCCGCTTCGCCCGGCGCAGGTCGAGCTCGGTGACCGGACGTGCCTTCTCCCACATCCTGTCGAACCAAGAGCAGATGTCGTCATGGGTCTTGGTGCCAGCCCCAACGCGATGACCGGCTTCAAATGTCCCACTGTCATCGATCCCCTCGCGGCCCAGTCCATTGGTCGACATGTTGGCGCTCGAGATGACCGCGCCGGCCTTGTTGACGACGACCTTCGCATGCAGCCCTTTGAGGTTAAAGACTAAGCAGGAAGGCTGGTCGCGAAGGACAGCGATCACATCCGGATTACAGGAACCGGAGTACAGGTCGCAGATGATCCAAGACGGTCCTTTAGGGATTCGCTCTGCGTCGCGGCCCCAGAATGCCACTGCGAACTTCGTGGGCCCGGCCGGATCCTGCTCGATCAGACTCTCAATTTCCCTCCTGATGTCCTTGTTCGACCCCAGGAACATGGACGTGGTACTCTGTTCACTTACAGCCGTCTTCGGAAAAAGAGGGCCGGGTAACCGGCGTGCAGGTGGCGTGCTCATGATAGATCTACCGGTCGCGGGAGCCGGCAGCCGCCCAAGTTCGAGCCAAAAACAAAGATCTTCATATCGTTTTCCTTACGCTTGAATTCCGCAGTCTGAACATACAATCTCGGCGTCGCCTTGCTCATCTTTGCCTGGGCCTTCAATAAACCCATCGCTCACTGATTCCAAGCGCCGCCCCGTGCCGCTGTAGATCGTGGTGTGATCCCATTCGGACCAGGTCGCAGTGCCTACCTTGCCACACGTGATGCATGTAAGCTCGACAGAATAACGATCACGACTTCCCATCTTTTTTTCCGCTTGCTTAGGCTACCAAGAGATTTCTGGCACACAGGTCGATTGCTTTAGTCCTTCGACCATTTCGCATAACAGCAAGTTTAAGTCTGGGTCATCTGCTGCACTTTCGACCTTCCGTATTGTTACCCATGCAGGAAAACCGTCACTCGGAAGCTCACGCTCTAAAAAGTCCTTGCTGATGGAGTTCAAAAATACCAGTGCCTTACAATTCGAGTTCCACCATTCTTGCGAGACCGCTTCGTGAAAGATATCGTCAAATACCTTCTCGTCCACAGGTCCGATCTGGCCGTCATCGAGGCTCCACGGCAAGCTGAGCTCGACAACGACGATAAACGGATAAGATATTTTTTTTTCGGCTCCCTCGCGCACCCGCCGTTTCACATCCTTCATCCCGGTCTCAACATAATCATCCGAAACCGTTTCCGTGCGAACGCGGAACTTTGCCTCGATACCGAAACATACTTCAGTTCCGCGCGATTGCACATCAAATTCCGGTTTCGAAGCAGCACTTGACTCAGATACATACTTGACTAACAACCCTCGAACTAAGAAGGCGGCAGCTAATCTTAACTCTAGAAAGGCACCGGGAAATTGGTCCCAGAGTCTCAATCGACGGAGCCACTGTCGCGGAGGTTCCGAATGTTCACGAACGATATACAAGCAGTAATTAAATTCGGCGACTAAGAATGATGCCCCCACTCCAATGTCCGCGCAGGGGCGTCCACGAGATACGGCTAACCATTTTACCAACGGATGCTTAGGGTCGAGGGGAGTGTTGAAAACCCCAAGAGTGTCATCTCTCAAATAGCTCAAGCATTGCGCAAACGACCGCACTCTTTGATGAGTTAGCATACTTGGCCCTACTCCGAACGCAACGTCACCCGACGGATGTACACGGATATCCGGCGGCGGCGCAATACCGAACCGCTTAACGTACTCATGCTGCTGATAGGGTATGGGTACTCGTAGATAATCGGTTAGCGGGTGCTTTGCAGCGTCGGTCATTTTAAATGTAAGTCAAATTAAACGTTAATAGGCTGCAGCGGTCCTATGTGACTCTGGGGTGGGCATTGGAAGACCGATTTTTGCCAGGTGCAGTCTTTCCCAGAGTCTGGTCGGCACGACTACTTGTGTCAAACACTATTTGTTTGTGTCCAACTTCATTGCTTTGTGTCGGACTTTATTGTTCGTCGACAGATCTTGCCCTTACACTTTCCGAACGTTATCTGCATATGCGTTTTCCTTAGTCAGTGTGCTGCTTCGTCGGTTTGGCCGCCGAGGTATGTTTTCAGCGCGTCGCGCGGATCTCCTATCAGTGTGATGCACTGACTGTTGAGGATGATCTTGGTGGACATTAAGCCGTCGCTGAAATCGACCTCCAACACTTCAATGTTCCTGAACTCATCGCCCAGTACCAACGCTTTATCGTCGGCCATGGCTTCGACAAGAGAAATTTTGCCCATCCCCTTTTCCTCGACGTTTGCTGGGCTAGTAACTAGACAATACTTTTCACCTCGTAGCCGCAGGCTTGAAGCTCTTTGGTTACTTCGATTTTCCAACCGCCAAATCCATCAAGCGATACGTAGACGACCCCGCTAATGTCGTTCGGAGTTTCGATTTCCCCTTTTACAAGCGCGCAGACGTTTTGACGGCCGAGTTTGGCCATCAAGTAGCCGTGTTCGAACACGACGTTTTGGCGTGCGCGATTACGTGCAGCGACCTTAGTTTCGTGTACTCCACGTCCGAGGTCACACGGTGTATATAGCACTAGGGCGAAATCCGCATCGTTCGCATATCGTTCAATTTTCTCAATGATCGTCATTCCTGCGCTTGCTTGTTCATGCAAGATGATCGGCTCCAACCCTATCCCGGATAGAAAGCGCGCTACTTCCTGCTTTGCCTCGTTGTCGCGGCCATGTACGATAAATACCTTACGCTTGTTTCGAGCAACAGGCACGCTGACGGCAGTACCACCTCCGCCAGGCGCCACATTCGATCGTGCTATAACTGGCGGCTTTGGTGGCACAGCATTATCACGCTGACCGAATTCCAAAAAATCCAACAGCGGCGTGAACTGCTCGGAAATAAAGGTACGACGCTCAGCGTACGTCTTGAATTTTGGTTGTATGAAGTGCCAGAAAGAGGTGAGGTTTCGGTTTGACCGAACAAAGGATGGGACCAACTGTTCGATTTCGGGCATAGACAGCAACTCCTGCCGAAGTGCACTGTACTCATTATTATCAGCTGATCCTCCGCTCGCGTGCGACGACAGCGCTGACGCTAAATAGTTAGCTTTTTCAAAAGGAGTGCGGAGAAATTCAAGAGTCATAGCGTTTGGTGTTAGGTCTTCTAGGTTCGTCAGCTGGAGTTACCACCGCAAATTTTTCCGAGATCAGTCTGCCCCACCAACAGGGCCGTAAACTTCCCCGCCGTCATCCGATTCCTCTTCGTCGGGTGCGCCCGGCTTCCGATGGCTTGGATGCCAGTTCGGGTTCATCTGCTTGCCTCGATTACCTTGTGCTTTATCGTAAGTGACGTTCGTGCCGTCTGATCCAATATTCGCGTTCAGCGTGTCTGACTTGTTGTTTTCCGCGGCCCATTGCTCGGTCAGTTTTGTCAAGTCCATCTTTTCTTCCTAATGTCGGCTACCGGCCGGCAGTCGGGCGCTCGAGGCGCTTTTCCTTTATCGGTGATTCGGCCCGAAGTATCGACGGATGTCTGCACCGCCCCCGCCGTGCGTGACGATAGCGTCAGTCAGTGCTTTCATCACGCCCGGTATTGTCTTGTCTCGATCAACTAGAGGGATCGAGCGGTCCGCATTCTCGAATTGGCACAGTTCATTTGTCGGTTCAAAATTGAGATGCGTGCGGCAAACGAAAGGTCGGCTACTGTAAATCGTACAGGACTGATCACTGCCCAAGAACGTGCACGGGAGGCTGGCGTCACGAATAGGAAAGGTCTTTTGGTCTTCGACAGTGGCAATCGTTGGCGCGACACGGCCAGTCTTGTTGGCGATGAAATCGGCTTCTAACTGCGAGATCCAAACCCTTCCATGGCAACAGTTCGCGCATCCCTGCCTACATGCCACTAATCCCTTTGCCGCGCCGAAGTATCGGTCAACGTACTCGTAGAGGGCTTCCAGTGCCTTCAACGTATTGTCCCTGGCAACAAGCTTGCGGATCTTTTTGGGAAGCTCATACTGTTCGCGTTCCAACTTGACGCCGATCTTGCGCTGCATGCGCTGCATGTTTTCCCAGGAACGAGGGAATTCTCCTTTTACGCTCATCGTTGTGTTTTCCGTTCTACATCAGAACTGCAATTGTGGCTTCAAAATCGTAAGAAAACGCCAGAGTTGAGGAACTTGCGACCCGTACTCCCGTAGGGTGCCTGGTTCAGGACGTTGGTGCTCCCACAGTCCATGCCATTCGCTCTTATTCGTGACGATCACAGATTCGTCCACCTCAGGAAACTGATCGGCTGTGATATCGACGATCCATTCACCATTTTGCAACCACGCGTGCGAGGATGGGCAGCCATCGCCTTTATACCTATTCCCGCAAACATACATAAACCCGCTGATACCTGCGTCATCTAACACCTGTCCGAGTACTAGCGATGTGTCGCCACAGGCACCGCGAGGAAACGATGTCCAAGGAAGCTCAGCAGGATCGCACATTTCAATGGCTCGACGCACGGCTCCGGCGATCTGCTCAATACGGGATTTATTCAAATTTTTCATCCTTTAGTTCTTCCAGACCCAGCCACCCTCGCGCGGTCTTTACAAGTCTGAAATGCCCACAGTGAAGTCCTGAGCCTCAATCAGCATTACCATGGCTACTAAGCATTCTTCGCTTGGCGAATACTGCGGGACCGTGAACACCTCCTTGCCTAGGCGGCTGACGTGCAAGACAGGAATTTGCAATACCTTGGCAGGATCGTCATGGCTGATGAGCAGACGCTTACCCAAGCGCTCAACAGGCCACGTGAACTGAAACTCGCCCTCGACTTCGGACTCGATCTTCGTCTTCAACCTTGCTGCGACGCCAGAGATCATCCCTAGCTCCTGTAGGCCTGACAACACGGCAAACGACACTCCCGCCTTTTCGAACAAACCCTCGTGATTGAACAGCACGTTCCCGAGGACGAACGGCGCAACGCGTTCGATGTCAACCGCCTCTTCGCGCGAAAGATTGCCGAGAAAATCGAGCGTACGTAGGCTGCAGCTGCCCGGGTGCCTTAGCTCGCCGGCCAAGATCTGCCCCCACAGGTGGCTCAATTCGTCGCTGGAGACGGCGCCAGCGCGTTGGCGCCAGCGTTGCAGCCAGTCGCCATGGACGCGGCAATCGGGTACGTCTTGTTTGCCAACAGCCAGCTCTAACTCTGCAAAGAGTACCGCCTTGGACACGTTTACTTGCTGCCTGAGGCCGTCGGCGATGACATCTTGCGTGATAGTCCTTGCGAGTTCCGACTTTGCCATCGAATATGGGCGCAAACCATGGCAGGACCCTGGGAAAGTATTGGTATCGTCGGCACTCGACGAATTCATCGGTATCCGTTTGTGCGAATCGAGTGGGATATCGCGCCACGAGAGCGACAGCGCGTCCAGCTGTTGCAGGACCTCTTTGCTCGGGACTTCCCGACGGAGATGCCACGGCTGGAGGAGCGAAGCGATGCCGTTCCCAGCGAGCGTTTCGAAAAGTCGCTGGATCATTCGTTCGCCGGGATAGTGCATCGCTGTCATGGTGTCATCAGGCTCGTTTGTTGTTTTCCTAGAGTTTGATTCCGAGCAGCACGGACACTGCCTTCAGCTTCTCATCCGGCACCAAGGTTAACCGCTCAGCCAGCAAAAGGACGTGGGGAGGGATGCCATGATCGACGTAGCGCAGGGTTCCACCCGCTCGCTTTGGCCCCTTCCCCGACGTAAGCCATAACGGCTCTACACCTAAGACTGCGGCGATCTCAGCAATATTTCTAGCAGTCTTATGTTCGCCTGTTTCGAGTGCGCCGATCGTCGATTGTGGAACGCCTACACGGTCCCCTAAAGCCTGCTGCGTCAGCTTGGCTTCCAGTCGAGCTTCCTTCAACCTCTCCTTGAGTAACGACATTTGCCTTTTCCTAAGCTAAGAAGCCGATGCTTCTCTTCTCCTCGTGAGGCGCCTTGGGAGTCTTCAGGAGGAGCACGGATGCCTGGGTGTAATGCTGCACGAGCGTGGCTGGTGAGCCGTCAGCTGTGATGCCTTCGAGGACCAACATTTGGCCGTCCAGACGCAATTCGTGAACGTGGATAATGACGGCTTGGCCGAACGAGGCAAGCCACGCTCCTACGACATCATCTGGCCCGGTTCTCTGCTCGACGGCCTTAATTTGCGTGACCAGGGAGTCAAATGCGCGTTCCGGAATAGATCTCACTTCAGGCAATAGTGCAGCGGGTGCTTTCATATGTCGTTTTCCTTCTCATCTGCGGTGGAATCTGAAGACATATCGGTCGCCATCGATCTTGACAACCTTGCCAACCAATTCATCACGAAGAAAAAACTCTTTTCGAACGGTGCTAGCATCCTCTCCAGCTTCAACCCGTTCAACCTGATCTGTCTTCACAATAACAAGGCGCACCGGAGACTGCTCTTCGAAAGCCTTGCGAACGTTGATTCTGAACTCATTATTCCCGTGTCCTGTCCAGCGTTCGAAACTATCGACGAACTCCATTGTTCCTGTAGGCCCCTTACGGTAGTGGTGGTCCCATAGGCTTACGATGAGCTCGCCAGCTGGCGACCATGCGGAAACCGACCATTGCGGATTCCGCAGCGTTGCTTTGTACCGTGCGAATGCTTCTGTAATTCCCAGACGTCCCATAGTCCTTTTTCCGCTCTACTCGAGGCCGCTCATCGGCGGCGGATGGTCCAGCATTCTGCCGAACCCATTCTTACCTTCGGAAGGTTGCGTTCCGATGCCCTTCACAAACGCTTCGAAATATGTGTTTCGCATAATTTGATAGCTCGACTTTGGAACCTTGCGAGTCGTCGGCGGCAACAACGCATTCAGTTCGTCCAAGGTAAGACCACCCAGTACGGCAGCGAAAATAATCGCCCGCTCCGCGGGAGTCCTGTTCGGGCCTCGCTTAGTGCCAAAATTTTCCGATTTTTTGTTCATGGTCTTTCCTTTCTCAGCGCAGTACTTCGATAAGCCACGCTGGGCCAGCCGTCATGATGAAGCCTACAAAAGCTGCGAAGGCGAAATTTGCCCCAGCGCTTGAAAGCCCATGGGGCCTTCTGTGCCGTGTCTTCATGTGAACTAGGCCACCAACCATCGACACGAAAATCGATAAGATCAGGAAGGTGGGAGCGATTGTGTTCACGATTTTTCCGCTGGTCTAGCCGCGCTTGATGACTGACGCTTGGAGGGCGCCGTCGGCCGCTATGAAAATCTCAAGTACCTGCCCTTTTTGGCTTGCGCCCGAGACCATTTCGCGGAGGGCCACCTTCCGCTCTGCGTTGTCCTTAAGTTCGCGTGCTGCGCGCTTAGAGATCTCGTAGTTGCCGCAACCCACGTTCGTACACGCAAAGTAGGTACGGTTCCCGTGATCGGTGTCTTCCGCCCTCGCAGGCTCATTACAAAGCACGCAGTTTGCGTTGTTCATGCTCATGGCATTTCCTAGATACCGAGTTCTCTGCCAGGAATGACAGCGTCTGCGCGACAGGCCGGACATTGAACGTGAACGCCACCGACCACGCCGCGCAGGTCGCGCCCATCGGTCGCGGTCCACTGATGCCCGCAAGCGCATATCGCGTTTGCGCTAGAAACCCCGACACGTTTTGGAGGAGCATCGCTGCCGATTTCACGGCTGCGCTGAGTGATGTAGCGAATGCTGCTGAATGAAAATTGACTGCTCATGTTTTTCCTTGCTCAGTCTTTTTTAGGGCCAAACTTGTTGGATCGCTTCGAGTCTGATTTTTTAACACCGTGCGAAGGCAAGTACACCTTGCGATTTCCCGATGGTTGCGGGCTCTCCGGTTTTTTCTTGCCTAAGCCAAACAGTTTGAGAAGGGACATAACAACTCCATTGCGGTGCTAGCCTCTAGCCAGCTTTGGGCGCCAACTGGCGCGGTTCTTTCTTTCAACGCCGGGAAAACAGAGCCGAGCTTTTCCTATCACTGCCGTTGATGCTTCATTCGGTCCATCTCGGCATCGCGTCGCGCGAGGACAGTCAGGCGCTTCCGCCACCAAGCTTCGTCCGATAGATGTTCCATTGCTTTCATGCGAAGTCGGTGTGCATTCGGCGACTCGGCCGTCAGCGAGCACTGGGGCGGGTCGACACGTTGCGCCGCACAGTAGGCCAACGCGTCTCCTAGCCTTCCTGCCTCAAGCATTGCGATGCACGCTGTAGCGTGCTTGTTTGCGTCTTCAATTAGCATTGCCTTTTCCTTGGGGTCAACTGCGACTATCGATTCAACACCACTCAACTTCACATCGTACGAAGCCGGCATTGCTTAAAACAGAAAGCGCCTCGTCAAACGATAAGAACCCCTCAGGCATGCCACATTCTCCGAGAAAAAAAGCAGGAGATGCTGAAGAATCCTTCGCAAAGAAGACAAAGACTCCTGCATCGCTACGCTGAACTACCGCATGAAGATCGAGATTCTCTGCTAGTTCTTTCGCCGAACCCACGTTAAGTACGATGCTCATATTTTTCCTATCTCATGCGTGCTGAGAGGCCGGCCGCAAGAAATCAGTGTTTCAAACGCTTGGGATCAATTTGACGGTGGGGCAACTTGCTCCCGCTTTTTTCATTTTTTGCGTTCACGCCCAGGGCGAGAAGCCCGGTGTGACCAACGACGGGCCGCTTGCGGGTTCGTCGGCGCAGCCGATGATTGACCAAAACCCGTCCGTCAAACGCGCAAGGTGGTACGTCAGGCCGAAAGCGGCGCCGGAAGTCTTATTGCCAATTCAGGGTTCATCGAGATCAGCATGTCGATCAGTTCATGGCAGATATACACGGCGCCCAGTTGCTGCCCTGGAAGCAGCTTTGCCGAGGGCGATAAAAACAGCATGCATTGAAAAAGTATGGTGACGAGCAGTTCGGCCTCCAATTGCCGTTCCCTGCCAGCATAAATTTTCGCAATTCGTTCAATTAGGTTCATCGACCAAGACCCGAAGTTCAAACTGATGGCAAAGGACGCTTCAAAGCTCATGGGCAAATCGTGTAACGGCTCTCGCGACTCGTCTTTGCAACCAAGAAAAATTCGCAAGCCGCTGATGAGTGCTCGCATGCCTTTCAAATACCCTTTGCCCATATCTTCCTGCGAATACAGCCTCAGCAGCGTCTCCCGAATGATTTTCGCCAGATCCCGGAAAACCGGCGCATCCGGACTGACGGACGCGAAGTCGATCACGTAATCACGATGGGATTCTTCATCGATCAGGATGTTCCCGACATTCAGATCGCAGTGCTGCAAGGAAGTATGGTGGGTTTGAAAGGGCCAATGGTTTAATAACCCGTTCCAGACCGACTGGAGGTCGAACAACGCCAGCTCCGGATTGAAAGACCGGATTGTTTCCTGATGCTGCACGATAACTGCACCGGGTATCTCGAAGTCGAACTTCAGCGCATCAAAAATCGCTCCATTTGCAACCTTGACGCCGTAATGCCAAGATTGAAGGTCTCTGACGACACTTTGTATCAACGTTGGTCCGATCAGAGCGTCCGATTTATGATCGGCAAAATATTTGCCGAGCGTCTTGACTTTTGCATAGCGTTTCGATGTGCCGGCGAGTTGATAGATGATGATGCCTTTCGTCGCATCTTCATGAGAATGCAGCAGGAACGGCGCCGTCCGAAGCTTAGCTGCCACGTATTTTTTATAATTCAAGACCTCCAGCCTGACAAGATCCAGAGCGCCGAATTTGGCCACCACAGGAATATCCCTCGTACCACCTGAATAGCTTTCGACCAATAGGACTTCTGCGCCTGATAGCCCTGGCACTAGCGAATTAAGCTTGATCGATTCCAATGCATCGCGCTCGCGAAATACATGCTGCAGCGTGTGTTTCAAGAGTTCAGTCGGGACACTTATACACTGTGTGCCGAATTCCTTAATGGCAAGGTCGATGATATGGTCGCAAGTTGAATAAGGCATTCGCTTTTCCTTGGAACTACAACATAAACGGAGTAACTAACCAATCGACCGCACCTGTCACCAGTAGGGCAACGAGGATGCATAGGAACAGCACCCCAGCATGTCCCCGTTTGTCAAAGCGGTCGAAGTATGTGTACCTTACGATCAGTATTAGCGCAAGGACAAACGTTGCGATGCGCCACCACTTCATGCCTCTGTCCTAGCCCATATGCCCATGTCACCGCTCGGGCCTCGCTCAAGCAAGTCACAACAAAGATTTCGTTTTTGCAATTTTATATCCCACCAATACCGTAGTCTACAAATCTTGGCAGGATTCGCTCTGAAATTTGCAACGGAATTCGCGCTGCGATCCGCGTGTGATCATCGATCACGTCAAAGCACTGTGGAGAACATCTCTTCGAGCTTCTTCGACGATACTTCGAGGTACGGTCGTACATGATCTAACGCGGCATGCCCTAACAGAAGCTGGACAGTTTCTATGTCTGCTCCTTGCTGGATCAGGCGCGATGCCATCGTGCGGCGACCGCTGTGTGACGATCCGCCCCGAATGCCGGCATCGCGGTACAGCTTCGTGACATGAGATTGCAGGCTATCGCAGGCTAGGTAATCGATCTGTTCGCCGGCCCAGTTCACGCGCTTCTTGGTATTGAGGTGGAACTTATATCCCTTGTGCGTCAGGATTAGCTTGCTCTCCGGTTCCAGGCTTCGATAACGGACAGGATCGCCAGTCGTACGTAGACGCCGCGCTATCCGATAGTCCAGGTATCGTTCAAGCGTCTCGATGGTCTTCGCGTGGCTCAGGTAGATGCAACGCTGTCGGCATCCTTTGGTGATCGCCGCACGAAGGCTCACTTCGTCACGGAGGGCGCCCGACGGGAACAGCACGTCTTGAACTTCGATCTGTGCGATCTCGGTCACACGCATACCGGCCGTTAGCCCCAGCCACAAGACCAGACAGTCTCGCTCTGGATGCCTGCTCGTGGCCGCAGTAACACGGAGAAGGTGACGAATTTGCCCCGGCTGGAGCGTGGTGGCTTGGGCCATGCAAACCTCTGAATAAGATGAGTTGGAAATGAATTCAGAGGGAGAACTGTTCAAGCTCTTTTTCGAGCATACCACAGCATGTTTCCTGTGGTCCTCGGAAAAGTGAGTCATGAGTGGGACCGCGTCGCGGCAAACAGCAGCAATAGGCCGACCGAGCGACACTTATGCAATAAGTAGGTCGCAACTTGGTGTGCCGCGGAAAGTACTTTAGCTAACGAGCGCGGATTGCCGCCATCTGCCATGATTAAGTCCAATACGGCACTCGAAACTTCGGGTGGGAATTCACTTCCCATTTCGAATTCAACATTACCGCCGCACGCGCTACACCTTGGCGAAATTCTGAGCTCCGCAGTAGTCAGCCCAGGCTTGCATAAGCACAACGCGCTTTTCCAGCAGATCCCCGCGGCGATAGGCTGCTTCCACCTTGTCCGGTAAGCTATGCGCCAATGCGTGCTCGCACACCTCTCGTGAAAACGAGTTCCCGACCGCTTCGGCACACCAGTCACGGAACGATGAGCGAAAACCATGGATCGTGATGTCGCCACGATCCATGCGACGAAGAACCGCTGTCAGGCTCATATCCGACAGCGCCGCACTTTCATATCGACCGTGAAAGATCAGCCCCTTTCGACGAGGCATCGCGACCAGCAAGTCCATCGCTGCGGTCGACAACGGAACCCTATGCTCCTTCCCCGCTTTCATCCGCTCTGCGGGAACGATCCATAGCATCGCGTCAAGATCCACTTCGTCCCATGTGGCGCCGCGCACCTCTCCCGAGCGCGCAGCCGTCAGGATGGCGAACTCAGCAGCTCGCGCCGCGATGCCGCGGCATTGCCTGAGCAGCAGCATGAACGCGGGAACCTCGCGCCACGGCAAGGCTGGATGGTTCCTGACTGGTGCAATTCTGTTCGGATCGGCGAGAAGATTTTCCAAATGCCCGCGCCAGCGGGCCGGGTTGTCGCCCTGCCGGAACCGGCTTACGGTAGCCCAGTCGAGGACACTCTCGATCCGTCCGCGTACGCGGGTAGCCGTCTCTGTCTTGACTGTCCAGATAGGGCTGAGCACTTTGACGACGAGATCCGTATCAACGTCCGCTACAGGCAATGCGCCGATGATGGGCGATGCGTAGGTCGCAAGTGTGTTCTTCCACTGGTCAGCGTGTTTCGCATTTTTCCAGCCTTTGCGGTGCGCATCGATGTAAGCCGCAGCGCACTGGTCGAAAGTCATCGACCGCGCCCGCTGCAGCGCGTTTGCGAGCCGCACGGCCTTGCGGGCTTCAATTGGATCCTTGCCATCGAGAAGCAGCGAGCGGCATTCCCGGGCCAGCGTGCGCGCCTTGGCGAGGTCAACAGTGCGCAAGCCTCCCAAGCCCATCTCGCGTTGTCTGCCGGCCGCTTTAAAGCGGAAAATCCAGCTCTTCGAACCCGACTTTGCGACCTGTAACCATAAGCCACCGCCGTCGCCATAATAGCCGGGCTTGCTTAATTTGGTCACTGCCAGTGCGGACAGCTTGTTCAGGTTGAGCGGCATGATGCCTCAATCCTACCCCCGCTTTTACCCCCGCGCTTGATCTGGATTGAGGCGGTTTCCGGAGGAGCTCACTGGACAACGTTTTAGCCGTTTCTCCTATGAGACAGACGAAAAAAAAGCCGTCTTTCGACGGCTTTCTTTTTGCATCTTGGCGGAGGCGGTGGGATCATCACTGAGTTCGACGGACGGCGGAATTCGAACCGGCACTGCGGCCGCTTCCGTGATTTTCGTCCCGCCGATACCGGCTGCGCCCACCTTGTGCCTCCACTTGTGGATGACAGCCGGAATTTAGCCGCTAAATTTTAGTGACCTGTCGACAACGAGTCTCGATTCGGCCAATCCCTTGCTTGGTTTCTGCCATTTCACAGAGAAAAGGACCCGTATCTACTACGACGCGTTCAGCAGGATATCGCCCTCACCACAGGACTAACTCGACATCGGAATCACTGAACAGCGTCCTTTGATGCATCCGAAATAACGGATGGATTTGACTTTCCAGTCTCGAGCTTGGGAGCCATACTAAATTTGTTCGAAATATCGAAACGATCCCTGAGTTCGTCATGTCCAGCAAATCCAAAGGAGGAAGAGATGAAAGCCGTCGACACTGGGGTCTGCGCCCTAGGCCGCGTCCTGATCAACCGGAAGCAGCTACTCAAGAAGGTCCCCCTCTGCGAACGTACCATTCTCGATATGGAAAAACGAGGGGAGTTCCCGAAACGGTTTTCGGTTACGCCCCGGCTAGTCGCTTGGGATTTGGTAGAGGTCGATGACTGGATCGCGCGCCACCAGGCTGCCGGCGTCCAGCAGCCCGCGCCTGGCACTAGATAACGGTCGTGCACCACTGTTCGACCATGTTGGCCCACGCTTGCATCATGTGCCGACGCTGCTCTGCATACTCGGCCTTGTTGTACACCGCGCGCACGCCTCGCTGCTCGTGGGCCAAGCACTTCTCGATCCAGTCGGACTGAAAGCCGGCTTCATGCAGGGCTGTGGACGCTGTGCGTCTGAAGTCATGTGGAGTGAAATTCGAAAGCAGTACTCCATCCGCCCGCGCTTCCTCGATGATGGCCACCGTGACCCGGTTCAGCGTTGCCTTGCTGATTGGCTGGTCACCGTCGTAGCGCGCCGGGAAAATATAAGGGGAGCCCCCCGCACAGGTCCTCAGCGCGACCAGGATATCGAGTGCCTGCTCGGACAGGTAGACGTTATGAGGGTTGCGCCGCTTCATGCGTACGGCAGGAATCGTCCAGACGCGGTCCGTAAAATTTACCTCCGTCCACTCACCCTCAGCCATTTCCGACTTACGCAGCATAGTCAGCAGCAGCAACTTCACCCCTAGCTTGATTGTCGGGCCGGTCGCCACCTTCTCCAGGTACCGGAACACGAGTGCCACCTCCTCGGCGGTCAAGGCGCGATCTCGAGGCTGGAACCGGGCGATCGAGCTGGGACGAACCTCGTCGGCCGGGTTGGCGATTTTCTGCCCGCGATCCCTTGCATACCGATACACCAACATCACCACCTCGCGTGCGTGCACCGCGGTTGCCGGCGCGCCCCGGTCGACGATACGATCACATAAGCAGCGCAACTCGTCCGACGTGACCTCTTCAAGTTTGAGTTTGCCGAATGGGCGTTTCAGGTCACGCTCGTACACCGAGCGGCGCATGTCCCGCGTCGATTGCGCCATCATGTAGCGCTCCAGCCATTCCTCGGCCCACTCGCCAAACGTGTTCTCTTCGCGCCGGCGGGCTGCCGCGGTCGCCTTCTGGCGTGCGGGCGATCTGCCAGCGGCGATTGTTTTTTTAGCCTCGATCAACAGTTCGCGTGCTTCGCTCAGCTTCAACCCGCCAGGACCGTAGCGACCAATCACCAGCGTCTCCTGCCTGCCATTGATCGCGTAGTTGTAGCGGAACGAAATGGTACCGGACGTCAGAACGTACACATAGAGGCCGTCCCGGTCGGACACCTTGTATCCCTTATCCTTCGGCTTTAGGTTCCGCAGCATGGTGTCTGTCAGCATGGGAAACTCTCCGTACCATGACTGGGAATGCGGGCTTTTTCGCCTTTTTCCCGTTTATATTCATAGACTTACGGGCAACCCATACCATGTTTGAATGAGAGGCCGCAACATGGTATGAGCACACCCTTATGGTAGTGGTCCCACGCCGTGCCAATGCCGATACCATCAAACTTTGCTGCTTCGTCTTGCCAGGAAATGCCGGACTCTACTGGTTCCGGCAAGAAAAAAGCCCCTGAAATCAGGGGCTTAAGTCATTTGAAACGCTTGGGGTTGCCAGCTACTGCCGGGCTGCGAATCATTCCCACTCAATCGTCGCCGGCGGTTTCCCCGAAATGTCATACACGACACGGTTAATCCCGCGCACCTCGTTGATGATGCGATTCGAGACCTTGCCCAGCAACTCATGCGGCAGATGCGCCCACTGCGCCGTCATGAAGTCCAGCGTCTGTACCGCACGCAGCGCCACGACGTATTCGTAGGTGCGGCCATCGCCCATCACACCCACCGATTTCACGGGCAGGAACACGGCAAATGCCTGCGAGGTCGCCTCGTACCAGTTCGTCGGCGCCTTGCCGGCGTCGATGCCAGGCACGTGCGGCACTTCGAACGGGGTCTTGCGCAGTTCTTCGATGAAGATCGCGTCCGCTTCGCGCAGCAGGTCGGCGTATTCGCGCTTCACTTCGCCGAGGATGCGCACGCCCAGGCCCGGGCCCGGGAACGGGTGGCGGTAGACCATGTCGTGCGGCAGGCCCAGGGCGACGCCCAGCTTGCGCACTTCGTCCTTGAACAATTCGCGCAGCGGTTCCAGCAACTTGAGGTTCAACGTTTCCGGCAGGCCGCCCACGTTGTGGTGGCTCTTGATCGTCTGGCCCTTCTTGCCCTTGCCGGCCGATTCGATCACGTCCGGGTAGATGGTGCCCTGCGCCAGCCAGCGGGCTGCCGTCAGCTGCTTGGCCTGCTCCTGGAACACTTCCACGAATTCGCGGCCGATGATCTTGCGCTTCTGCTCCGGATCGTTGACGCCGGCCAGGTGGCCCATGAACTGGTCGGACGCGTCGATGCGCAGCACCTTCACGCCGAGGTTCTTGGAGAACATGTCCATGACCATCTTGCCCTCGTCCTTGCGCAGCAGGCCGTGGTCGACGAAGACGCAGGTCAGCTGGTCGCCGATGGCACGGTGGATCAGGGCTGCGGCCACGCTCGAGTCGACGCCACCGGACAGGCCCAGGATCACCTCATCGGTGCCGACTTGCGCGCGGATCTTCTCGACGGCCTCGCTGATGTAGTCCGGCATGTTCCAGTCGCTCTTGCAACCGCAGATCTCGTGCACGAAGCGGCCGATGATGGCTTCGCCCTGCGTCGTGTGGGTCACTTCCGGGTGGAATTGCAGCGCGTAGAAGCCGCGCTCTTCGTCGGCCATGGCGGCGATCGGGCAGCTCGGCGTCGAGCCCATCAGCTTGAAGCCCTGCGGCATGTCGAGGACCTTGTCGCCGTGGCTCATCCAGACCTTCAGCATGCCGTGGCCTTCGTCGGTGACGAAGTCGTTGATGCCGTTCAGCAGTTTCGTATGGCCGCGGGCGCGCACCTCGGCGTACCCGAATTCGCGGACTTTACCGTTCTCGACCTTGCCGCCCAGTTGCGCGGCCATCGTCTGCATGCCGTAGCAGATGCCCAGCACGGGCACGCCCAGTTCGAACACGGCCTGCGGGGCGCGCGGGGAATCGCCTTCCAGCGTGGAGTTGTGGCTGCCGGACAGGATCACGCCCGAGGCACCGTAGTTGCGGACGAACTCGTCGCCGATGTCGTAGGGATAGACTTCGGAGAACACGCCGGCGTCGCGCACGCGGCGGGCGATCAATTGGGTAACCTGGGAACCGAAGTCGAGGATGAGGATCTTGGAGTGCATGTGGTGGTGATGGTTGAATGGTGGGCACGGGGTGCCCACCCTACGTCAGATGGTATTCGTAGGGTGGGCATTTGAGGCCAGTAGCCTCAAATGAAACGTGCCCACCTTGGCCGATCGATTATTCCGTACGGTAGTTCGGCGCTTCTTTGGTGATCTGCACGTCGTGCACGTGCGATTCACGCATGCCGGCCGACGTGATCTCGACGAACTCGGCTTTTTCGCGCAGTTCTTCGATCGTCGCGCAACCGCAGTAGCCCATCGACTGGCGCACGCCGCCGACCAGCTGATAGATGATCGCCAGCACGCTGCCCTTGTAGGCGACGCGGCCTTCGATGCATTCCGGGACGAACTTGTCGGCCTTGGCCGACGCTTCCTGGAAGTAGCGGTCGGCCGAGCCTTCGGCCATCGCGCCCAGCGAGCCCATGCCGCGGTAGCCCTTGTAGCTGCGGCCCTGGTACAGGATCACTTCGCCCGGTGCTTCTTCCGTGCCGGCGAACATCGAACCCATCATGACGGTGTGCGCACCGGCGGCCAGCGCCTTCGAGATGTCGCCCGAGTAGCGGATGCCGCCGTCGGCGATGCACGGCACGCCCGTGCCTGCCAGCGCTTCGGCCACGTTCGAGATCGCGGTGATCTGCGGCACGCCCACGCCGGCCACGATACGCGTCGTGCAGATGGAGCCCGGCCCGATGCCGACCTTCACCGCGTCGGCGCCCGCTTCCACCAGCGCGCGTGCCGCGGCGGCCGTGGCGATGTTGCCGCCGATGACGTCCACTTGCGGGTACGTGTCCTTGATCCATTTCACGCGGTCGAGGATGCCTTGCGAGTGGCCGTGCGCCGTGTCGACCACCAGCACGTCGACGCCGGCCTTCACCAGCAGGTCCACGCGTTCCTTGTCCTTGTCGCCCACGCCGACGGCCGCGCCGACGATCAGCTTGCCCTTCGCATCCTTCGATGCGTTCGGGTGTTCGTGCGACTTCAGGATGTCCTTGACGGTGATGAGGCCGCGCAGTTCGAACTCGTCGTTGACGACCAGCACGCGCTCCAGGCGGAACTTGTTCATTAGGCGCTTGGCTTCTTCCGTGCCGGCGTCTTCCTTGACGTACACGAGCTTGTCGCGCGGGGTCATCTTGGCGCGCGCCTCGGCCTCCAGGTCCTCTTCGAAACGCAGGTCACGGTTCGTGATGATGCCGACCACCTGCTTGCCCTCCACCACCGGGAACCCGCTGATGCCATGCTGCTGGGCCAGGGCCAGGACTTCGCGGATCTTCATCGTCGGCGGAATCGTGATCGGGTCGCGCAGCACGCCGGCTTCGAATCGCTTCACGCGCGCCACTTCGCGTGCCTGGTCGGCCGGACGGAGGTTCTTGTGGATGATGCCGATACCACCCTCTTGCGCCATCGCGATCGCGAGGCGGGCTTCGGTCACGGTGTCCATGGCAGCGGACAGCAGCGGAATGTTCAGCGAGATATTCCGGGTCAGCTTGGTGCGCAGGGACGTGTTGGCCGGGAGGACGTTGGAGTAGGCCGGGACGAGCAGCACGTCATCGAACGTGAGTGCTTTCTGGAGGAGACGCATAGTTTATTTCCTATAGGCGCAAAAGCGAATTATACAGAAACTCAAGGAAAACGTCGCAAGCTTGCCAAAAAACGACTGAAATCACCCATGACCGGCGATTGACAGTGGCCGTCCGGCATGGCGAAATCCGACTATGAACCGTTACTCTCTCCTGCTGCTGGCGGCCGTTGCCATGTCCGCACCCGCCCTCGCCCAATACTCGTGGATCGACGACCACGGCACCCGCGTGTTTTCCGACCGCCCGCCGCCGCCCGGCACGCCGGCGTCGCGCGTCCTGAAGGCACCGCGTGGGGTCACGTCGACCGAAGCCGCGCCGGCAGAAACCGCGAAGCCGGCAGCGCCTACGCTGGCCGACCGCGACGCCGACTTCCGCAAGCGCGCGGCCGAGCGCGACGCGGACGAGCGCAAGGCGGCGGAGGACGCGCGGCGCACGGCGGACAACGCTGCGCAATGCGCCGCGGCACGCCGCAGCGAGACGGCGCTGACGTCGGGCGCGCGCATCACGGATGTGGATGACAAGGGAGAGCGCGTCGTCGTCACGGACGACGAGAAGGCGCGCCGGCTGGCTCAGGTGCGGCGCGTGCTGGCCGGGTGCCGTTGAAGGTCAGGCAGCCGACTGCTTCTTCGCCGCGCGCTTGCGCCGCGAATCCTTCGGGTCGGCCACGAGCGGGCGATAGATTTCCACGCGGTCAAGCTCGCGCAGCTGGGTCTCGAGCGTCTTTTTCTTGCCGTAGATGCCCACCGGCTGCGTCACCAGATTAATGTCCGGGAAGCTGGCCAGCACGCCGCTCTGCTCGATGGCCTGCCCCACCGTCGTACCGGGCGCGACACGCAACGGGCGGATGAACTCGTTCTGCGGCAATGCGTACGTCACGTAGACTTGTAATTCCGCCTGCTCAGCCATAGATGACCTCGGCGCGCTTGCAGAACGAATCGACCATCGTGTTGGCGATCATGCCGAACACGGGACCGACGAGCTGCTCGAGGATGACGCTCGAGAACTCGTACTGCATGTCGAAGTCGATCTTGCAGGCGTCGGCGCGCAGGGGCTTGAAGCTCCACGTGGCCTCCAGCATCTTGAAGGGGCCGTCGACGAGATGCATCTTCATCTGGCTCGGACGCTGGTTGTGGTTGGACGTGGTGAAGCTCTGCTTGACGCCGTGGAAGTTGATTTGCAGGCAGGCCACCAGCTTCTCGTCGCTGCGCTCGAGCACTTTCACGCCGCTGCACCAGGGAAGGAATTTCGGATAGTCCTCGACTTTCGCGACCAGATCGAACATCTGTTCCGCGCTGTACCCGAGGAAAACTGATTTGTGCACTACTGCCATTGGTCAACCGTTTGTTATGATGTTGGTTAGTTTGCATTTTAACCGACGCGCGGAAATTAGCGATTTCATGAGTATTATTGACAATAAAAAAGCCTTTTTCGACTACTTCATCGAGGACCGCTACGAGGCCGGTCTCGTACTGGAAGGGTGGGAAGTGAAGGCGATCCGCGACGGCCGTGTGCAGATCAAGGAAGCGTACGTCGTCGTGCGCAACGGCGAACTGTACCTGTTCGGCGCCCACATCAGCGCCCTCACGACCGCCTCCGCCTGGAGCCATCCGGAAGCCCTGCGCACCCGCAAGCTGCTGTTGCACAAGGCCGAGATCGACAAGCTGGTCGGCAAGGTCGAGCGCTCCGGCTATACCCTCGTCCCGCTGAACCTGCACTTCAAGGGTGGCCGCGTGAAATGCGAAGTCGGGCTTGCCAAGGGCAAGAAACAGCACGACAAGCGCGACACGGAAAAAGACCGCGACGCCAAGCGCGAGGTCGAGAAGGCGATGAAGCAGCATCGCCGCTGATTTCAATCTGGCGCGGCGCTGTCACGCCGCCAGTTCGACGCGGTTGCGTCCGCCCTCCTTCGCCGCATACAGCGCCGCGTCCGCGCGCCGGCACAGCGCGTCGAGCGCGTCGCCCGGCCCCGTCCAGCCGGCGACGCCGATGCTGATGCTGGGCCGCACGCCGGCCGGCAGGTCCGCGCCGGCGGTCGCCTGAACGGCCGCCCGCAGGCGTTCGGCGGCGCCCAGCGCGTCCGCCTCCGTCGCCCCATGCAGCAGGGCCATGAATTCTTCGCCACCCGTACGTCCGACGACATCGCCCGGCCGCAACGCGGCGCGCAGCGCATGCGCGACCCGTCGCAGCACGACGTCGCCCGCCGCGTGCCCGTGACGGTCGTTGATCGATTTGAAGTGGTCGAGGTCGAGCGCCGCCAGCGCCAGCGAAGCCTCCCGCCCGCACGCCACCTCGGCGAGGGTCATGAAGTGGCGGCGGTTCGGCAGGCGTGTCAGCTCATCCGTCATGGCAAGGTCGCGCATGCGGCGGCTCACGCGGCGCTGCCGCACGGCGACGGCGCTCAGCAGCGCGATCAGTCCCGCGCTCGCGACGAGCGCGACGTATTGCCAGCGCCGCACCGCGTGCGTGGCGTCCAGGTCGCGCCGCTGCAGCATGTTCTGGTATTGCAGCTCGGCGTTGCGCTGGCGCGCCTGATCGGTCTGGAATTGCACGCGCAGGCGCGACGTGCGCTCGTCCAGCGTCTGCTTCTCGATGGCGCGCTGGGCGTCGGTCATGGCCCGCTGGGCGCCGTAGGCCGCGTGCCAGTTGCCCGCCTGGGCGAAGGCGAGCGCCCGCTCTTCGTGGATCCGGACGAGGAAGCGCTGGTTCCCTGTCGCGGCGAACCGGCTGCGCGCCGCCTCCAGGTCGCGCAGCGCATCGAGCGGACGTCCCGCGCGCCGGCGGGAGGCGCCGCGCGACAACTGCACGGCCGCGATCGCGTCCAGGTCGTCGCGCGCGTGCCGCGCCAGCAGCGCCGCCGCCTCGTCGAGCAGCGCGAGCGCCTGCGCATGGTCGCCCGTCTTGGACAGGAGGGCTCCGTAGGCGCGCTTGTCCTCCGCCAGCTCGTCGGGCGCCGCGCCGCGCGTTTCGTCCAGTTGGAGGGCCGTGGCGAAATGGCGGCGCGCGCCCGCCAGGTCGCCCTTGTTTTCCAGCGTACTGCCGATGTTGAAATGGGTCGTCGCCTGTTCGCGCACGTGGCCCGCCTGCTCGTGTGCCGCCAGCAGGCGGGCATACGTGTCGAGCGCGGCGTCGAAGTCGCGCACGTTGTTGTCCGCGTAGAGATTGGCCAGCGCATTCAGCACGTAGCGTTCGTTGCCGCGGTTGCCGAGGCGGTGTTCCAGCTCGTGGCTGGCCTTGAGGTCTGCGATGGCGTCCGCGTACAGGCCGCGCAAGTGGCGCTGCTCGCCGCGCAGCGCGAGGGCCCGCGCCAGCGCCGTGTCGTCGCGCACCTGCCTGCCCCGTTCGATGCCGATCTCATATTCCGCCATCGCCTCGTCGCTGCGCTTCGACCGCTCGTAGGCATAGCCGCGGCAGACATGGACATACGGTGGGTCGCCGTACGCGGGATCGGCCAGCAGCGTATTGGCGAGTTCGATGGCGCGCGCGGGATCCGTGTACGCCAGCAGCCAGCAGCGGGCCGATTGCACGTCCAGCATGTCGCGTACCACGTGTCCCCGCGTCGCCGCGGCGAGGGCATCGAGACGGCGCAGCGCGGCGGCCGGATCGGTATCCGCCAGCGTCTCCGCCGCGGCCACCTGTTCCCGCAGGTCGGCCGCCGCGTGGGCGGGACCGGCGGCGAGTGCCGCAAGAAGGATGAAAAAGGAAGGACGCATGTCCGGCAACTAGTAATGATCGCCGGAAATATACACGATCAGGTCGCCGCCACCCGTTCCCTTGCCATCGCATTGCCCAGTTGGCACGCGCAGAAGCTGGCCACGAGCCCCACGGCCACGCCGCACGCGAGCTTGAACGCGCTGTCGAACAGCAGCGGCGCGACGAGGCCGGAGACGAGCGCGAACGACATCATCTGGATGAACGCGAGCATCGACGACGCGAGGCCGCGGTTGTCGGGGAACAGGCCCAGTGCGCTCACCTGGATTGCGGGCATCGCGACGGCAAGGCCGAACGTGTAGACCATCAGCGGCAGCACGGCCCACGGCACGACGACGCTGTTTCCCGCGACCGCCGTGTAGCCGACGTTCAGCATGCACGCGAGCAGCATCGTGGAAAAGCCGATGGCGCGCATGCGCGGCGCGGGGATGCGCGCGGCGCGCTTGCCGCCCCACGCGGAGCCGATCACCATGCCGCTGATCAGCGGGATGAACATCCACGCGAACGCCGTCTCGGGCAGGTGCAGGATCTCCATCACGAAGTTCGCGGCCGAGCCGATGTACAGCGACAGCCCGCCGAACGCGAGGCCCACCGACAGCGACAGCAGCACGAATTGCGGATGCCCCAGCACCTTCAGGTAGTTGCGCGCGATGGCCACGCCGTGGAACGCGTGGCGTTTGTCAACCGGCAGGCTTTCCGGCAGCAGGCGCCAGGTCGCGAGCAGCATCACGGTGCCGAACAGCGCGAGGAACACGAACGTCGCCCGCCAGCCGAACGTCACGTGCAGCCAGCCGCCCAGCACGGGGGCGATGGCGGGCGCGAGGCCGAACACCATCATGATGTGCGACATGATGCGCTGGGCGTCGGCGCCCGTGAAGCGGTCCTGCACGATGGCCTGGCCGATCACGGAGCCGGCACCGGCCGACATGCCCTGCAGCGCGCGGAACAGCAGCAGCCAGCCGAAGGTGGGTGCCAGCGCGGCGCCGGCGGATGCCAAGGTGTAGATCGTCAGCGCGACCATGATCACGGGACGGCGGCCGAACGAATCGGACAGCGTCCCGTAGAACAGCATCATGAACGCGAACATGAAGAGGAAGACCGACAGCGTCTGCTGCACGGCGACGGGGCCGACGTCGAATGCCCGGCCGATCGCGGGAATCGACGGCAGATACGTGTCGATCGCGAGGGCGCCGACCATGCCGAGGCAGGCGAGGAGGACGGTAAGGAGTCTTTGCATATGCATGCCTTGATCAAAACATCGGCACTGCACGATGCGAGCGTCCGAAGGACGAAATTGTAGCGGGATTTACCTGAACCGTGCAGGCGCGCCGCCGTTCACGAGGCGGCGCGCCGGGATACCGAGGGCACGCAGGCGCAGCCAGTGCCGCCTGCGCGCACGCGACTGGAAATCAGTCCGGGCGGTACAACGACATGCCGAAGCGCTCGGTGCGCGGCATCCAGTTTCCCTGGTAGTCGGCGGAGACGAGCACGCGCTCGGCGCGGCCCACGAGCAGCTTGCGCGGCACGAGGCCGATCACGCGCGAGTCGGCGCTGTTGTCGCGGTTATCGCCCAGCATCAGGTATTCGCCCTGCGGCACCGTGACGGGGCCAAAGGTGCGCGGCGCCATCACGTCCGGCATGATCTGGATGCGGCGGGGGCCACGTGTGGCCTTGTCGCCCCACGTCTCGGCGAGCTGCAGCGCGCGCGTCGCCGCGCCGCCGACGGCGTCGAGCGAATGTTCGACGACGCGGTAGTCGGCGCCCTGCCCGTTGATGGTCAAGCGCTCGTTGCGCATCTCGACGACGTCGCCCGGCAGCGCGACGACGCGCTTGATCAGCAGGGTCTTGTCGCGTGGGGAGCGGAACGTGACGATGTCGCCCCGCTGCGGCTCGCCCAGGTGCGCGAGCACGACGTCGGTCAGCGGGACTTTCAGGTCGAACGCGAGGCGGTTCACGAGCACGACGTCGCCTTCCAGCAGGTTCGGGTGCATCGACGCCGACGGGATCGGATTCCAGTCCGCGACCGCCGAGCGGAACATGCCGAACAGGACGAGAAACGCCAGAAAGCCTTTGTTGTTGCGCGCCCAGTTCTTCATTCAGGTCTCCCGCTCGTAGTCGTATTTTTTTGTTGCTCTGCCGATGTTATACGCGGGCTGACTTAACCGGGAATTAAGGCACGGGAATCGAGCCGCCCCGATGCATACGCACCGCGCCGCCGGGTCCTGGTACGAAAAAAGCGCCACGCCTCGTCGTCCGTGTCGACGTCGTGGTTCATCGGACCGGGGATCTTCCTCGCCAGCCAGGGCAGTTCCTCGTCGTTCGACGCGGATTTCGCGCCCAACAGCTGCTCTCCGACGCCTACGTTTGAACCAGAGTCTGGTTGCGTCAAACAGTCATCATAGTTTCCTTGCCACAATAAATATCGCTATCCATCGAGGGCGATCGATGCTGCAAATTGAGCCACTCATTTTTTCTGCTCCGGCCCATTCCCCGGAAGACCTCTCCAAAAATACTGGCCGCGACAGCGCAACCTTCCCTGTCAATGCCGCGAGTCAAGCGATACCGCCGAGGCAGCCAAGCGGTATGGACAGGATCAAGGAATATTGGAAACGGGAAGATATCAGGACGCGCGAGCAGGTCGAAAAGGCGCTACGCCTGCATGAGGGTGAGGTCGAGCTCAGGCTTGGCGAGATCTTGTTGGCAGGCGACTGGATCAGCGAAGAGCAACTGAACAAGGCTCTCGCCATGCAGCGCGTCAATCCAAAGCTTCATTTGGGACAAATCCTGGTCAGGATGGGCGCAATCGACCTGCAGACGATACGCCGCGCCCTGGCATGCAAGCTCGGCATCCCTGTCGTGAACCTGCGTCATTTTTGTTTTGAGCCGGTCAACGTCGAGCCTTTCCAACGGGAGTTCATGCTTCGTCACCAGATCGTTCCACTGTTCAGGTCGGGAATGTGCATGGTCGTCGCCGTCGAAGACCCGCTCAACCTGGCGCCACTGCAAGACCTGGCCTTCTTCACCCAGCTGAAGGTCGACGCTGTCATGGCGCCGCGCGATCACCTGGCGAAGGCGATCGCACGCGGCGTGCTGGATGCCGACCTGCGGAGCGGCGGGTTCACCCTCGAGGCGGGTTTCGACGACGAGCCCGCCGTCCAGCGCGCGGTAGTCGCAGCGCCGGCAACGCCGCCGGGCGAGAACGAAGTGGTACAACTGGTAAATGGCGTTATCCTCACCGCATTCAAACAGGGTGCATCGGACATTCACATCGAAGCGATGCGTGATCCGGCGACGGTGCGAGTCAGGTTCCGCAGGGATGGCCTGCTACGTCATCACCGCGATATTCCGCCGCAATATCGCGATGCCCTGGTATCCCGAATCAAGATCATGAGCAAGCTCGATATATCGGAAAAGCGCCGATCGCAGGATGGCAAAATCAATTTTGCGCATTTCGGCCCTGCGCGAATCGAAGTGCGTGTCGTGACGATCCCGACCGTCGATAGTGTGGAGGACGTGGTCATGCGCATCCTGACCCCACCAACAATTATTGATCCGCAACAATTGGGGCTGGCGCAGGATATTTTCGTTACCCTTCAAGATCTGATCCGCAGGCCGCATGGTCTCCTTTTCGTATGCGGACCGACAGGGTCGGGCAAGACCACGACCTTGCACGCGCTGCTGAGCATCCTGAATACGCCGGACCGCAAAATATTGACCGTGGAAGACCCGATCGAGATCACACAGGAGGGCCTGCGCCAGGTGCAGGTCCAGTCGAAACTCGACTGGACCTTTGCCACCGTACTGCGCAGTTTCATGCGCGCCGATCCCGATGTCATCATGGTCGGCGAGACGCGCGATCTCGAGACCGCCCGAACCGTGATCGAGGCGTCGCTGACCGGGCATCTGGTCCTGTCGACGATGCACACGAACAGCGCGGTCGAAAGCATGGTACGGCTCCTCGATTTCGGCCTGGACCCCTTCAATTTCGCGGATGCACTGGTCGGGGTGCTGGGACAGCGCCTGACGCGCCGCCTGTGTGCGGCCTGCAGCCGGCGGTACGAAGCGTCGGACGAGGAACTGGCCACCCTCGCGTTCGAGTACTGCCAGGATACCGAACTGACACCTGATCACGTCGTGGCGCAGTGGCGTCGGCAATATGGCGATGCGCATCACCGGATCGTGCTGCGCGCGCCGTGCGGCTGCGGCGCGTGCGACGACAGCGGCTACAAAGGGAGGCTCGGGCTCCACGAACTCCTGGTGGCCACGCCCGGATTAAGGAGACTGATCGCCGCCCGAGCCGATACGGGCATTCTGACCCGTACCGCTGTGGCACAGGGCATGCGCAGCTTGCGCCGGGATGGAATCGACAAGATCCTGCAGGGGCTGACCGACTGGTCCCAAGTGCGTACCGTCTGACGCCGGGCGTAACCGGTTCCTGAGCGGTGTTGCATCGTCCTCGGATGACCTGATGTGACCGACGCTTGCGTCAGGTGCGGAAGTCGAGAGGTTTTGCCGCGCGTCCTAAGCCAGGCCGATGTGGATAGCCATGCCCAGCCATACGGCAAACGCCGCCGCCGCGAGGTAGGCGGCGTACGTCAGCAACGCTTGGCCACGCTCGCCCTCGCCGCGGCTACGCACGAGATAGTACGGGATCGCGGCGACCGTGAACGCGACGACCGCCACGGTGAGCCAGCGCGACCGCTCGTACGCGCGCGCGTCGCTGTCGCCGCGGTACCAGAGGAAGCACAGGAAACTGACGATAGCGCCCACCACCGGGTGCAGCTGCGCGGCCGCGTCGGCATGGCTGGCGTCCAGCAGGCTCGTGCCGGTCAGCAAGACCATGATCCACAACACGACACGTTGATGATTCATCGCGGCTCCCTTGCGCCGCGGGAACTCCGGTCAGCGCGGTTTGATGGCGTTTGCCAGCTTAGGGAACCTGCAGAAGTTGCCGTTGATCATCATCACACGGACGGCTTCTGGGACTTCACGATGGTCAGGGCCGATGCGATCAGGCCGCTCATGTCGCCCAGGTCGGCCGGGACGATGATCGAATTGTTCGTCTTGGCCAGTTTGCCGAACGCGTCGACATAGTGCTCGGCCACGCGCAGGTTGACGGCATCGACGCCGCCCGGCGCGCGGATCGCTTCGCCCACCTGGCGCAGCGCGCTGGCGCCGGCGTCGGCCAGCGCGATGATCGCGGCGGCCTCGCCCTGTGCGCGGTTGATGGCGGCCTGCTTCTCGCCTTCCGAACGGGCGATGGCGGCTTCCCGCTCGCCGCTCGCGATGTTGATGGCTTCCTGGCGGCGGCCTTCCGAGGCCGCGATCAGCGCGCGCTTCTCGCGCTCGGCCGTGATCTGGCGCTGCATCGAATGCAGGATCTCGGCCGGCGGCGTAAGGTCCTTGATCTCGTAGCGCAGCACCTTGACGCCCCAGTTGGCGGCCGATTCGTCGATCGCGTTGACGATCGTCGTGTTGATGTGGTCGCGCTCCTCGAACGTCTTGTCGAGCTCCATGCGGCCGATCACGGAGCGCAGCGTCGTCTGCGCCAGCTGAGTGATGGCCTGGATGTAATTCGATGCGCCGTAGGACGCGCGCATCGCATCCGTCACCTGGAAATACAGGATGCCGTCGACCTGGAGCTGCGTGTTGTCCTTCGTGATGCAGACCTGGGGCGGCACGTCGAGCGGGATCTCCTTCAGGCTGTGTTTATACGCGATGCGGTCGACGAAGGGCACGACGATGTTCAGGCCCGGTGCCAGGGTGGCGTGGTACTTGCCGAGCCGCTCCACGACCCACGCGTGCTGCTGCGGCACGACGTTGATGGTCTTGAAGACGAATACGATGGCGACGATGAAGATCACCAGCGCGACGGTTCCGAACGTGAATACCATGGGATTCTTCCTTGATGAGGTGATGGTCAGGCGAGCAGTTCGTAGGCGGCGGCGCCGACGCCCGCCGCGCCGGCGAGCACGAGGCAGAAGCCGGCCAGGCGCAGCAGCGCGTGCCCCTTCTGCCCGGCCGGACGGCTGCGCAGGATGTAGTAAGGCACGGCGAGGATCGCGAACATCACGATGCCGACGTTGAGCAGGGCCGTGCGGCGGTACTGGCGGGCGTCGCTGTCGAGGCGGTACCAGCAAAAGCACAGGAAGCTGAACAGTACCGTCGACAGCACGGCCCAGCCGTTCGACTGGACGCCCAGCGCCATCTCGCGCGCGTCGACGACGCCGAACACGAGCGTCAACGCCACCAGCAGGGTCAGGACACTCTTCTTGGTCATGGATTGCCCACCACGAGCCGGCTGCCGTGGACCTCGACGATGCGGAACTCGCCCGCATGCGGCGCGACGCCCTGCCCGAGCTCCACGTCCCACAGCGCGCCGCGGTACATCACGCGCGCGCGGCCGTTGTCCCAGGCGGGCACGGTCACGCGCTGGCCGATGTCCAGATTGACATTGCGGTCGCGCTGCGCGCCCGTCCGCGCCGGGCGGCCGAAACGCGAGCGGTGCAGCAGTCCCGTCGCGAGCACGCCCACGATGGCGGCCGCGATCGCCTGCGCGGGCGTCCCGGCACCGGTTAGCGCGACGACACCGCCAACGGCGAGGCCGACGGCGATCATCAAGAGGTAAAACGTGCCGGTGAACAGTTCCAGCACCACGAGCACGCCGGCCGCTACCAGCCAGCCCATCCAGTCAGCCATGTTTCCCTCCGTGGTCGCATCGAATAAACAAAACCCCCGCCGCCCGCTGTGGGTGACGAGGGTCGCTGCGGTAAGCGGGTCCAATAAGCGAGTCCAATGAGCGCCAGTCTAGCGCGTCTGGGCGTGGAGTCAACGGCCGGGTGCCGGCTTGACGAGGATCGAGTCGGGCGGGGCCGCGCACGCGCGGGTGCAGCGCAGGTAGGCGGCGTCGCATTTGCCGGCGTAGTCGATCCGGCGCGTTTGCGTGCCGGCATTGTCCATGGCCCGGGTCGCCTGCACCGGCACCTGCTCCTGCGCCGCGCGCGCCATCGGATTGCGCTCGCCCTTGTCGAACAGCATCTCACCATCTTCCGCGGCCAGGTCCCGCGCGTGCGCCCGGCATTCGCGTTTCTCGCTGCTGCACATCGATTTGCATAACCCCGCGTCGGCGGCGTGTGCCGCTCCCGCCCACAGGGCACCCATCATGATCGTGAACCAAGCCAAGCGCTTCATACCCATCCTCAATAAAGATATTTGCCAAAGTGTAACGTTTTTCCATGCCAAGTCAACAATGAGTTGTCTCAGACCCATCATCCCTTCCGCATTGATCCACATCGCGTCGCGATCCGCCTGCCGGAAAAGATCAATTTCCACACGGAAATGAACACCAATAATGCAAGGCATCGTTCCCTGGAGATCCGCCATGTTCCGACGCCTGCTTGCCGCCTTCCGCACCCGTACGACCGCCGCCCCGGCACCCGATATTCACGACGCCATCACGGCCTACGACGAACACGGCCGCCAGGTGGTGATGCCGCGCGAAGAATGGCGCGACAAGGTCCTGCACCCGCAACTCAAGCAGCACTGGAATACGCCGGACGCGCTATACGGCACCATCCTCACCGCGCTGTCCGACGGCTTCGCGCCCGAGCTGATGACGGCGGCGGCCCGCCTCGTCGAGATCGACGGCCTCCCCGAACGCAGCCATGTCACCCACGGCATCGTGCTGCTGGAAAGCGGGCGGCACGACGAGGCCGAGGCCGTGCTGCAGGCGGGCATCCGCACTTGCGGCGAAACGGCGGCGCTGCTCACCAACCTGGCGAAGGTGAAGCACGACCGGGAGGATGCGGAGGGCGCGTCCGAACTGTTGCGGCGCGCGATCCGGCTGGATCCGAACTTCGAACACGGGTTGAACGGCTGGCTGGCCGTCGAGCGCGCGCGCGGCGGGGAAACGCGCTTCCTGGAGGCGCTGCGGGAGGCGTGCAGCCTGCCGGGCAGCTGGCGCGCGCGGCTCCTGCTGGCCCGCCGCCATCTCGCCGCCGGCGACCTCCCCGCCGCGCGCGAACAGTACACGGCGGTGCTGGCCGAGGCAGACGTGGACACCGGCGCCCTGATGACGATGGCGTCCGACCTGGGCCAGTTTGGCCATGCGGGCCTGGTCGTCACACTCGTCGGCCCCGTCTACGAACCGACACGGCACGGTCCGCAGGCCGCTTTCCACCTCCTGCGCGCATGCCTGGAAACGGAGCGCGTGGCCGAAGGCGAGGCGTTGCTGGGACGGTTGCGTGCCGTCGCGCCGGCGCCCTTTACGCGTCACCTCGATGAGTTCCAGCGGGCGTTCGATCAATTACACACTACCGCAGCCCACGCATGACATTAACTTGTCGCAGGCGTCCGCGTGGGCACAGGGTGCCCACCCTACGACCTGTACAACCGTAGGGTGGGCTCCCCGAGCCCACGCGTAACGCCGACGCATCGTGCAAGCAAAAAAAAACCGCTGCCGAGGCAGCGGTTTCTTTATCAGCCGTTCATTGCTTACTGCATCGACGCCAGCTTCTGCCACGTATCGATCACCGAATCCGGATTCAGCGACATCGATTCGATGCCCTGCTCCATCAGCCACACGGCGAAGTCCGGGTTGTCCGACGGTCCCTGGCCACAGATGCCGACGTACTTGCCCTTCGCGCGGCACGCCTTGATCGCCAGCGTCAGCATGGCTTTCACGGCCGGGTCGCGTTCGTCGAAGTCCTTGGCCAGCAGCTCCATGCCGGAGTCGCGGTCCAGGCCCAGCGTGAGCTGCGTCAGGTCGTTCGAACCGATCGAGAAGCCGTCGAAGTGCTCCAGGAACTGCTCGGCCAGGATGGCGTTCGACGGCACTTCGCACATCATGATGACGCGCAGGCCGTTCTCGCCGCGCTTCAGGCCGTACTTCGCCAGCAGCGCGATGACTTTCTCGGCCTGGCCCAGGGTGCGCACGAACGGGATCATGAGCTCGACGTTGGTCAAGCCCATCTCGTCGCGCACGCGTTTCATCGCCATGCATTCCATCTCGAACGATTCGGCGAAGTCCTCGGCCAGGTAGCGCGCGGCGCCGCGGAAGCCCAGCATCGGGTTTTCCTCGTCCGGCTCGTAGCGCGAACCGCCGATCAGCTTCTTGTACTCGTTC
>Ga0187844_10000261_pt1 | contig 40682 bp, 37 predicted proteins | sample SpaLakP09_SKY_50_FD_134517 | JGI IMG/M metagenome (GOLD analysis project Ga0187844, IMG submission 134517) | Oligotrophic lake water microbial communities from Sparkling Lake, Wisconsin, USA - SP09_SKY_50 | ecosystem: Environmental > Aquatic > Freshwater > Lake | place: USA: Sparkling Lake... | reverse complement strand
CTGCTGAAAGGCGCGGGCAAGCGATCGAATGCTGCATCCTGCGGCGGCAGCGATTTCACCGAGAGTGATGTCGGTATCGAGATGCTCGTTGATGTAGTCGACGGCCAGGCGGAACTGGCGCGGCGACACGGGACGGACCTTGGCACTGAACCTCGCATGGTAGTTGTGCGGCTGGATGCTCAACAGGGTGAGCATCAGCATCTCTTCGATGCCTGCGGTTTCGAGCCGGCTCGGCTGCATGGCGTCGGTGGCGTTGACCGACGCCAGGACGAACCGCAGCAGCGCAGTCCACCGTTGCGCCGCCTCGGGCCGCGCCATGACGTTGTCGAAGCGCAGCGGCTTATCGGGCAGGCAGTCATACATGTTCACGCACGCCTGTTCGACCCGTCCGCGCTCGAAGCGCAACTTGAGCACCTCGGTATCCGTGTCGTAGTGAAATACCGGACGGTCCTCCGGCTGGGAAATGAACGTGGCGCCGGCGGTGGCGCCGAAGATCCGGCCACCGACCGCCATGCCCGCCCTTCCCCCGACCGCTGTCGTGACCAGGATGGCGCCATCGAGTCCGCGCGGCTCGATCTCGACGTTCGAGCCAAAACTGAACGTCGACAATGCGACCTTTCCGCATTGCGCGGCGCGGACCCGTATCAGTGGCGCGCCCACACCGCCGGTGCCGCCCGGCCTTGCCTTGAACGGCCCCTGCAGTCGCTCGATGACGGAGGTCGCTTCGCGCAGGTCGGGCGTCGCCACCGTGACGAACCGATCGGATAACAGCAGGTTTGTTTCAATATCGCCCATCATGACGTCGCTCCTTGACGAACCGCCCAGCCGGGCGTGGATCAAAACGTATGCCGGATCCCGGTCATGATCCCGTTTTGTGCCCGTCCAGGCGCGACCGTTCCGCCCGCATCCAGGGCGATCGCCGCCTTGCCCTGGTTGTCCATGCGGCCGATGGCGCCATAGACGGCGGTGCGCTTCGAGAACGCATAGGTCAGGCGCGCGACGAGCATCGTCGAGTCGTCGGCCGAGCCTTTCACGTTCTTGCGCGCCACCTGGGCGTCCAGCGTCAGCGCGGCGCCAAACGGCTGGCTCACGCCGAGGTAGTAGAGGTCCGACTCGACGAGTCCGCTCGCAGCATCGGTCTTGCGATCCATGACGCCGCCGCCCACCTTGGTCCGGCCGAGCATCACATAGCCGTTGAGCGTGATGCGCCGGTCGGAGCGGCCGCTGCCGGTAAGCCCGAACGCGGCGCCGGTACCGCCGTACAGCTTGTCGTAGGACGCCGTGACGCCGTAGCGCTGCGTGTCATAACCGAACAGGCCGGTAAATTGACGGCAGGCGCGCGCGTCGCCGGCGACCTCGCCCGGGCAGTTGGTCGCCGCAGGACCGCCTGCGGCCGAAGCGTCGCGACCGAAGCTGTACGTCGCACCGACGGTGACTTCCTTGAACGTACCCATGTAGCCGATCGCGTTGTCGCTGCGGGCATTGGGGATGTACAGGTCGATGCTGCTGATCGAGAATAGGTTCGGCCCCAGCACGTCGCTCTTGAGCATCGAGTAGAACGTCATGTTCGGCACGCGGCCCAGTTGCAGCATGCCCCAGTCGCCTTTCAGCCCGACCCAGGCCTGGCGCCCGAACAGGCGCCCGCCCTGGCTTGGCGTGCCGACGTCCGGATTGAAGCCATTCTCGAGCGCGAAGACGGCGGACAGGCCATTGCCCAGGTCTTCCGATCCGCGGAAACCGAGGCGCGACGGGACGCTGCCGGTCAGCGTCGGCATCTTCGTCATGCCGTGTCCGGCCGCGTCCACGTTGTCGGTGTGGGCGATGGCGGCATCGACGATGCCGTAGACAGTGATGTTGGTCTGGGCGGATGCCGTGCCGGCGCACAGGCCGGCCACCAGGGCGGTCGCGAGCGCGCCGCGCCCTTTGGCTGCAACGTGGTTCATTGTGTCTCCTGCTTGTTGTAATGTTCTGTACCCGCCTCGGTGCCGCGGCGGGTCGGTACGACGGGGCTGCTTATGCGACGTAGTCAGGCTGGTTCTGCGGTGCCGCCTGGATGAACGCCGGCTGGGCCATGCAATGCTCGTACACCGCGCGCACGCGGGCGAAGCGCGACAGGTCGCATCCCATGCGCAGCGCGTTCGCGACCTGCGGGACGAGGCAGCAGTCGGCCAGCGTCGGCGCGTCGCCAACGCAATAGGCACTTGCCGGCAGCTTCGCCAGCAGGCTCTCCACGGCGCCCAGGCCCTCGTCGACCCAGTGCTGGTACCAGGCCGCCTTGTCCGCTTCACTGACGTCCAGCTTGCCGGTCAGGTATTTCAGCACGCGGATGTTGTTGATTGGATGGATTTCGCAGGCGATGGTCTGGGCGATCTCGAGCACGCGCGCGCGCGCCAGCGCATCTTCCGGCACCAGGCGGGGCGCCGGATAACGCTGGTCGAGGTAGTCGATGATCGCGAGCGATTGCGTCAGCGTGACGTCGCCGTCGACCAGGACGGGCACGATGCCGGCCGGGCTCAGCGCGCGGTACGCATCCTTGCCCTGCTCGCCGCCGCGCAGGTTGACGCCGGCATAGTCGTACGGAAGGCCCTTCAGCGCCAGGGCGATGCGCACGCGGAACGACGTGGAACTGTTGAAGAAGCTGTAGAGTTTCATATTTCTGGTCAGTAGAAGGAAATTAGTGGGATACCGGCATGGATGCCGCGCCCCCGCCTGTTGCGGAGGCTGCATCCGTGGCCGGCCGGGGATAACGCTTGAACATCGCGAAGATCGCGATCGAGGCCAACAGTGCGGGTATCGCCAGCAACAGGATGATGGTCGAGAATCCCAGGCCGGCGCCCAGCAGCGCGCCGCCCATCATCGACCCGAGGATCGCGCCGCAGCGGCCAACGCCCAGGGCCCAGCTCACGCCGGTCACCCGGTTGCTGGTCGGGTAGAACGCGGCGGCCAGCGCGTTCGCGCCGATCTGGGAACCGCTGACGCAGAAGCCCACGCCGGCGACTGCCAGGTTCAGGATCACGAGGTCGGTATAGTTGAAGCTGATGACTGCAATGAATGCGATCGCCGACAGGTAGGCGAGCGCCAGCACGCGGTAAGGATTGAAGCGGTCCATCAGGCGCCCGAGGACGATGGCGCCGACAGTGCCCCCGACCTGGTACATGGCCGACACCAGCGCGGCTTTGGCGATCGGGAAGCCGGCCTCCTTGAACAGCGTCGGCAGCCAGTTGGTGAGCAGGTAGACGATCAGCAGGCTCATGAAGAATGCCGCCCACAGCGCCAGCGTGCCGAACGCGAGCGGCGTGGCGAACAGCTGCGCGACCGGCGAACGGCGCGCCGCGGCCGGCGGTTCCGGGATGAAGAAATCCGCGCCGGCCAGTTTTGCCTGCGGCGCGATGCGGCGCAAGGTCGCTTCGATCTGGCGGCTGGCGGGGCGGCGCAAGACGAGAAAGCGGACCGATTCCGGCAGCAGGAAATAGAACAGTACGGCGCAGGCAACCGGCACGTAGCCGCCGAGCAGCAGCATGCTGCGCCATCCGTATGCCGGGATCATATGGGCGGCGAGCGCGCCGCCCAGGCCGGACCCGAGCGTGAAGCCACAGAACATGATCGTCACGACCGTCGACTTGCTGCGCTGGGGCGAATACTCGGACGTGAGCGTGATCGCATTCGGCATCGCGCCACCAAGCCCGAGACCGGTCAGGAAGCGGAACAGGGTCAGCGTGAACAGCGAGTCGGTGTATGCGGACGCCAGGCTCCAGATACCGAAGAACAGCACGGACAAGACGAGAATGGTCTTCCTGCCGATACGGTCGCCCAACGGCCCCGCAAGGAACGACCCGAACGCCAGGCCGACCAGGCCGGCCGACAGCAGCGGGGCGAGCTGCTGGGGCAGCAAATGCCATTCGGTGCGCAACGAGGGCGCGATGAAGCCGATGATCGCCGTATCGAATCCATCGATGGCGATGATGACGAAGCAGAGGAAAGCGATGAGGAACTGGTAGCGCGAAAAGCGCCCGGAATCGATCAGTTGTTGAACATCGACTTGGTGCGTGACGGACATGATGTCTCCTGTGGTTGTTGTAAGCGGATGCGGTCTTGTGCCGCCTTCCGTGAGCCGGACCCGGAGCCTGCGCCCCGGGTCCGTTGAAACGGGTGTCAGCCGAGATCCACGAACACTCGCCCGTCCTCGATCTTTACGGGGTACGTGCGCACGGCCTCGGTGACCGGCTCGCACATCGGATGGCCGTTGCGGATGTCGAATTTCCCCTGATGCAGCGGGCATTCGATTTCAAAGCCATCCAGGAACCCGTCGCACAGGCGCGCGTTCCCATGGGTGCAGAGGTTGTCGGTCACGTAGACCTGGCCATCGACGCTGTAGAGCGCCAGGTCCTTGCCCGCGGTCTGGACGCCCATCACGTCCTCGTCGGGCACATCGTCCAGTGCGCTGACATCGGTCCAGTTGTTTGCCATGATTGCCACCTTTGCGTTAAATCGGATAAATCAACGAGTTCGGGATCATCTCGGTGTCGTAGATGCACAGCCGGGATTCGAACTTCAGGCCGTCCGCCGTCACGCGCACCCGGTCCAGGTAGCGGCCGACGTTGAACACCGTGCTCTCCTGGCTCAGCTTGGTGCGGAACACCGCGTAGTTCGCCTCCGCCTCGATCACGTCGCCCTCGCGCCGCAGAATGCGGGGCAGGCCGACCACGTGGCGCTGGTAGTACGGGTCGTGGAACAAGGTCTCCTTGATGCCGTAGACCCGGTCCTTCAACATGCCGCGGCTCAGCAGCGCCAGCGTCGACAGCGGAAAACCGCGCTCGTAGTTCTCGCGGGGCTGCACCTTGTACTCGCAGTCCTCGGTGAAGAAACCGACCCAGCGGTCCCAGTCCTGCGCGTCCACCGTGGCGGCATAGTCGGCATACAGCTGGGCCAGCGCCAGGTAATTCTGGAAGTCGTCGTTCGCGCTCATTCAATCCTCCATGACCTTGCGCCAGTACTCGTACATCCCGCGGATCAGGGATTCCGTGACCATGTGGTCAGTGTTCTCCACCTCGTAGCCGCCGAGCTCCGCAACCGCGCGATGGAATGGCTTCTGCTCGAATCCGTATTGCGACAGCTCGATCACCTCGCCGTCGTCCGCCGACACGAAGCCGGCCGGACCGAACAGGTTGGCCTGGATCAGGCGGCGCTGCGTCATTTCCTCGGTGTCGTCCTCGAACCCGAAATGCGTCCACACGAAATCGAACGATCCGTGGCCGTCCGGCTGGATGTGGCGCGTCGATACACTGTTGACCTGCTGCTGGAAGATCACGCTCGGGAACACGGTCATCATCACCGCGGTCGGGCCGCCCCACCATTCCTCGGGCACGATGTCGAGCAGGCGCTTGTCCTGGATCTCCATGCCTTCCTTGAAACTGGTGACGCCAGCCGTCACATCCGATTTCGCGCCCCCCGTGCCGCGGGTCGAGATCATGGCCGCGTGACGGTGATGCTCGTCCATCACCAGCTGCGACTTGTTATCGGCGCGCCACAGCCCATAAGTCACGAACCAGGTATGCAACAGGCCGGGGTGATACGGATCCTTGATGTTTTCCTGCATCAGCTTCCAGTTGCCCGGGATACGCTGGCGGTTGTAGCCGAGGATCTTGAGCTTGCGGCCGTTGAACAGGCGATCGAAGTAATTCAGGATCGTCGGACCGAGATAGTCTTCCAGCGGCTCCACGTCGTGGTCGAACGAGGCGAACACCACGCCGCCGCGGGTCGCGACCTTGAGCTTGGTAAGGCCGTGTTCCTCGGGCTTGAACTCCTTCGGCATCCCGCCCTGTACCTTGCCATCCTGCTTGACGCCACGGCGGAACGGCACGCCCTGCAGGTCGCCATTCAGCTTGTAGTTCCACTGGTGGTAGGGGCAGACGAATTCTTTCTTGTTGCCGTGACGCTCGCGGCAGAACTGCATGCCGCGGTGCGCGCACACGTTCTCGACCACGTTGACGGCGCCATCCGCGCCGCGCACCATGATCACCGAGCGTTCGCCGATGACCGTGCGCTTGAAGTCGCCGGATTCCGGGATCTCGGCTTCCAGGCCCACGTAGCACCAGTGGCCGTGGTAGAACAGGCGCTCCAGCTCGCGCTTGTAGACTTGGTCATCGGTGTACACCGAGAACGGGATGCGACTGCTGCTTTCTTTGGATTCCCACTCCGGGCGGATCGGGAATACGACAGGAATGTCTCCCATGTCTGTCTCCTTTTGTATCAGACGGTACGCTTAGCCGGCGACGCGCACGCGGATCTCGCCCAGGCCCGCGACGGTACCGACCATCAGGTCGCCCGGCTTCACGGCGTTCACGCCCTCCGGGGTGCCTGTCATGATGATGTCGCCCGGTTCCAGGGTCTCGTATTCGGACAGGAAGGCGATCGACTCCGCCACCGACCAGATCAGCTTGGCGATGTCGGAATGCTGGCGGGGCTCGCCGTTGACGGTTACGGCGATCGCGCCTTCGCTGACATGCCCGACGTCGGCGGCCTTGTGGATCGGACCGATCGGCGCCGATTTCGCGAACGACTTGCCGAACTCCCAGGGACGGCCCTTGTCGCGCGCTTCCAGTTGCACGTCGCGGCGCGTCATGTCCAGGCCGACGGCGTAGCCATACACGTGTTCGAGCGCCTTCTCGACCGGGATGTCGGCGCCGCCCGTGCCGATGGCGACCACGAGCTCGATCTCGTGGTGGAAGTTGGCGGTCTTCGGCGGATACGGAATCGTCACTTCGTCCGTACCTGCGACGACGACGGCGTTGGCCGGTTTCATGAAGAAGAATGGCGGATCGCGATCCGGGTCCTTGCCCATCTCACGCGCGTGCGCCGCGTAGTTGCGGCCGACGCAGAAGATGCGGTTGACCGGAAACTGCTCGTCGCTGCCGGCGACCGGCAGGGTGTACACGGGTGCCGGGGATACTGCGTATTTCATGGTGTTCTCCAATGAGGGGGATTACTGCATTTTTTCTTCGCGCCACAGGCCGATTGCCTGCTGCATCGGACGGTCCGAGAAGCTGAACAGGATCGACCGGTCCTTTGCCTGCAGCCGCAGCGTGTGCCAGGACGGGACCACGAACACGTCGTTCGGGCCGAAGGTGTAGGTGTCGTCGCCGATCTGCGCGCTGCCCTCGCCTTCCAGGCACACGTAGACGGTCGCATCGGTGCTGCGGTATGGCGCGGTGGCGAAATCGGCCGGCAGCAACTGCGCGAAGGCGCCGATCGTCGGCATCGGCGAGGCGCCGGTGGCAGGGTTCACGTAGCGCAGCTTGTGGCCGAAGTGGGCGTCGGGCGCAGTACGCGCGATGCCTTCCAGTGCTTCCTTCGTCTGGCTGAACGGATAGACGAACACCTTGGTAGGGTCCGCCGCCGTCTGCTGCAGGTCCATCGGGACCATGTTGTGGCCGTAGCGCGCCAGCGAGTCGCCTTCAGGGCGCGACGTCTGCTGCGACGCCTCGCTCCCATGTTCGGCGAAGCCGGCGTCGAAGAAGCGCAGGGTCGGGATATCCAGGCCGTCGAGCCACACGACGGGCTGGTCGCCGAGATTGCCGTGGTCATGCCAGGTCCAGGACGGGGTGATGATGAAGTCGCCGCGCCGCATCGTCGTGCGCTCGCCATCCACCGCCGTGTACGCGCCCTCGCCGTCCAGCACCAGGCGCAGCGCCGACTGCGTATGACGGTGCGCCGGCGCGACTTCGCCCGGCATGATCAGCTGCAGGCCGGCGTAGAGCGTCTGCGTGATCGACGAATTGCCGCGCAGCGCAGGGTTCTCGAGAACCAGCACGCGACGTTCCGCCTCTTCCGCCGTGATCAGGCGTCCTGCCTCCATGACCTGTTCGCGCACTTCGGCGTAGCGCCACAGCGCGGGCACGACCGGGGTCTTCGGCGATTTCGGCACGAGCGCGCCCAGCACTTCCCACAACGGCGTAAGGTTATGGCGGCTGATGCGGCGGTAGAATTCGGCACGTTGTTCCTTCACGCCGGCCTGTGCAGCCAGGGTCCCGCTTCCTTGCATGTCCATTCGTTTCTCCTCTAGGTCAGGCCGTTTTCGCGTAGAACGCGTCGGCGTAGATATGATTCGTGTCGATGCCGCGCTCGCGCGCCACCAACGTGGCCGCATCCACCATCGGTGGAGCGCCGCACAGGTAGGCACGCCATCCGGCCAGCGAACTCCAGTCCGCAGCCACCGCCTCGGTCACGATGCCGCTGCGCAAAGCCGGATCGTCGCTGCCCTCCGTCACGACGACATGCACTTTCAGGTTAGCGTAGCGCTCGGCCAGGCCAGCCAGCGTGTCGGTGCAGTAGATGTCGCGTTCGCTGCGCACGCCGAAATACACGTGGATGTCGTTGCGCATTCCCGACTCGAGCGCGCCGCGTACGATGGACAGGACCGGTGCCAGGCCCGTTCCGCCGGCCACGCACAGCATTGGCCCTTCGTGTTTGGTGCGCAAATAAGAGGTGCCGAGCGGGCCGCTGACGCGGACCGTGTCACCCACTTTCAACTCGCGATCGACGTAACCGCTCACCAGGCCATCCTTCACGACGCGGATGTGGAATTCCAGTTCGTCGTCGCCAGGCAGGCCGGCCATGGAATACGGACGCACATGCGTCGGCGTGAACTGCAGGGTCGCGTATTGGCCCGGCGAGTATTCGAGGGGTTTGGCAGTACGCAGCCGCAGGCGCACGATGTCATGGGTTACCCGATCGACCGCGCTGACGGTGGCTTTCAGGATCTTGGCGGGGTGATTGATGACCTCGTCCGGCTCCGGAATTTCGATGGTGCAGTCGCCGGTGACGATGCTGGTGCAGGCAAGAACGTACTGACCGCCCTCTGCATCGATGACATGGCCCGGGTTGACTGTGTCGGCAACGTTGCCCGCGACGACCTTGCAACGGCAGGTACCGCAGCGACCGGCAGTGCAGCTATACGAAATGGGAATATCGTGCTCGCGCAGTACGGCCAGAAGGTTGGCGCCCGGGGTCGCGGAGATGACGCGGTCGAGCGGCTGGATATGCAACTTCATGCTGTCTCCAAAAAACTTATATCTCGTTCTTGGATTTGATTATAGGAAGCGGAGTAAAATAAAAATACAAAATCCGGTGAATCCACAAAATAGATTTGGTGAATGAAGCATGTTGAACCTGCGTGAAATCGACCTCAACCTGCTCGTCGTCTTCCAGCAGCTGTACAAGGAGAGACGGGTCTCGGTAGTGGCGGACAACCTGGGGCTGACCCAGCCGGCTGTCAGCAATGCGCTCGGCCGCTTACGGAAGATGATGGGAGACGAATTGTTTCTGCGCAGCGCGCGTGGCATGGAGCCGACGCCGTACGCGAGCCAGTTGGCGGAGCCGATCGACTTCGCCCTGACGACGATCCGCGACACCCTGGAGCGCCAGCTGGAATTCGATCCCGCTGCAAGCGAGCGGCGGTTCACCATCGCCATGACCGACCTGGGAGAGATTCATTTCCTGCCGCGGTTGATGCGCCGGCTGGCGGAGCTCGCACCGGGGGTAACGATCAGCACGGTACGCAACACGGCCGTCAACCTCAGCGACGAATTGGAATCCGGCCGCGTGGACATCGCCATCGGCCTGCTGCCGCAGCTGAAAGCTGGATTTTTCCAGCGCAACCTGTTCCGCCAGCGCTACGTGTGCATCTTCAGGGAGGGCCACGCGCTGGACAAGGACGAGCTGACGCTGCAGGACTTCGAGGACGCCCAGCACGTCGTCGTGGTCGCAGGCGGGACCGGCCATGCCATCGTCGACGAGATTATTGCCAAGCGCGGCATCAAGCGCAACGTCCGGCTCAGCGTTCCGCACTTCGTTGCGCTGGGCCACATCCTGTCAAATACCGACCTGATCGCCACGGTGCCCGAGCGCTACGTACGTGAAGGCATGGCGCCGTTCAAGCTGCGTTATCTGCCGCATCCGGTGCCCCTGCCCGAGTTCGACGTCAACCTGTTCTGGCATGCGAAATTCCACAAGGAGCCGGGCAGCCAGTGGCTGCGCAACGTGATCGCCGATCTTTCGGTCGCTCAGGGCGTCGGGACGGCGCCGGCGGCGCAGCCGGGATTCAGGGGCGATGCCAATATTTCGGCGATCAATACCCCAAAGGTATCCTGATGATATTTCATCGGTATTCGACAAGACATTGTTTTCCCAATACGCTGCGCTAATCTGACGAGTCGATCAGAGCAGCTAAGCAGCGCTATCGACCGCCGACTAAAAAAGTACGACCCGGCTGGCAGGCCGGGCAAGATTAAACAAACGACGCAGATCGCCGCTCGCGTCCGCGCTACCGGGCATTGTCAGATTTCAGTGCGGCTTCTGATCCCCGGTGCGAAAAAGGCGAGTCAGCATATCGACCAGCGATATCCGCCAAAAACCCCACTCATGTGAGAATCCGGGCATCTCGATCGCTTTCACATTGATTCCTTTCGTCGCCAATGCCGCTTGCAGCGCTCGCTGTTGCGGCAGGAGTCGGTCCTTTTCGCCGATCACCATCGTAAACAGGCTCAACTTGGCGTTGGCGTCCTGAGTCAAATCCGGTAGATTGGCGATTAGCTTGACGGCATCGATTTCCATTGGCAGGCGAAATACCGCAGGAATATTCGGGTCAGTCGGCTTGGATGCTTCGATTCCCGCGCCAGGAATAATCATGTAACCCCCACTCATGCTTTCCACCCATGCAAATTTATCCAAATGGTGAAATGCGGCCCAGAAGGCGTGTGCGCCGCCCATGGAGAGGCCGGCGATAGCCCGATGAGTCCTGTCCGGTAACGTGCGGTAGGTACGATCGACGAATGGGATCAGATCGGTCACGATGCTTTCCGGAAACTCTGTGCTCATGAATGACCCCTGCGGCACGCTCTCCTCAACGATATCTGGCGAAGCGCTCTGCGTCGCATTGCCGTTGGGCATGACGACAATCATCGGAACCATTCGCCCTTCCGCGATAAGGTTATCGAGAATCTGCGACGCCCGTCCATTGCTTGACCAGGCATCCTCGTCGCCAAATCCGCCGTGCAGCAAATACAGCACCGGGTAGCGTACAGCGCCATCTTCATAGCCTGGAGGGGTGTAGATATAAGTGCGCCTCTGAAGCGTCAAGGAGGGTGATTTGTACCAAATTTGCGATACCGTCCCGTGGGGAACCGCCTGCACGGCGTATAGCCCGGATTTAGCGCCGGGCACAATGAACGTATTGCCAATTCTCTTCCCATCACGCTGACTGTGGGCATTAAGCGGATCAAGAGCAGCCACGCCATCGATATAAAAATTATAGGCGTAGATCTCCGGCGGCAGCGGTCCAGTGGTCCCGGACCAGCGACCGCTTGCATCCTTGGCCATGGTCACCGTGACTGGTTCGTAGGGATTGGGGAAGCTTCCCCGTACCACAACATTGGATGCCTGCGGAGCGCACAAGCGGAACGTCACACGCCCATCCGGCATAACGGTTGGCGAAACAAGTGCCTCCATTCCCCCCGACGGCGCGGCGGTGGGTTTCGTGCAATCGCTGGCGTCCTTCAACGGCGCCGCGTTGCACCCAAGTGCCCAGAGCGCCCCCGAGATTATAATTACTACAGATATTTTCCGCATTTTGATCTTTCCTTGTTCGATGGCCCGATTGCCACCGCGTTGATTCACTGCGACTAAACGACAGCGCCACTATCGCAGCGACCGCAGCCGACCTCGTATGGTCGGCCTCGACGCCGTAAATGCAGGTTAGAAGTAGGTACTTAGACGCACACCCGCAGTACGGGGCGTGCCCAGGCCAGCCACGGCAGGAAAACCGGCAAATGATGCGCCGTAACTCGTCATGATGGTCTTGTTTTCGATATTGCGCACATACCCTTGCAACATCCATTTGTCGCCCGACGACGAATATGTCACGTTCGCATCGCTCATGTGGTAGGCGCCTTGGGTAAACTGCAGGGCATTGCCATAATCGTTGATCACGTACGAGGCCGAGTAGCGCGTGCCGATCGTGCCGCTAAGGGTTGCGCCATTTTCCAGGTTCAGATTGTGGGTATAGCCCAGAGCGACCGTGAACTTGGGCGACTTCGCCAGACTACGGCCATCCCAGTCGACAGTGGCTTTCGGCTTGTAGGACTTGAAATGGGCATCCAGATAAGTAGCCGAGAAATTAATCTTTCCATTATTGCTGACCATGTACTTGCCTTCGACCTCGGCACCGGTAACGCTGGCCTTGGCGGCATTCAGCGTTTGCGAGGCGGAGGCGCCGGTTGACGGATCAACTCCGACCGCGGTCAGTTGCAGGTCCTTATAGTCATACAAGAACATATCGGCACTGAGCTGCAGATGGTTGTCGAGGAAGCGTCCCTTGATGCCAACTTCAAGCGATGTCAGGTGCTCGGGGTCATACTTCAGGAACGGATTGGTCGCCCCGGTACCATCGTTGAAGCCGCCCGCCTTGTAGCCGGTTGCCAGCGTGGTGTACAACATCGTGTTTTTCGACGGAGCGTAGTCGACGCCGACTCGGCCAGTGGTTTGCGCATACGAGACGGCGGCGTCGTTAATGGAAGTAACGAGGACAGGATCACCGATGATGGTACGCCCCTTGCGCGACTTGTCGTCGCTGGTGCGACGCAAGCCGGCCGTCAGGTGCAGCTCAGGCGTCAAGCTATAGGTCGCTTCACCGAACGCTGCCTTGGACTGCGCGATGGTCGGATCTTGAACGAATCTCAGAACGCCAAACTGCGGGAAATTTATCAGGCGGCCATCGATCGCCGATTTCTCTTTGAACCAGTACAGGCCGCCGATCGTTTTCCAGGCGCCGAAGGACGACGCCAGCCGCAGTTCATGCGAGGTTTGGCTGAAGCTGCTCACATTGGAGCCAGTAGTGCTGACGACGTCCGGCACCAACTGTCCAGTTGCGGAAACAATATCGAGGGAGAGGTCGCGGTGTGCAACCTGATACGTAAAATCGCCTGCACCCGTACGCGCCTTGAACTCGGCATTCGAACCGCGCGCCTTGTCATTGTGACTGCTTGGGCCAGATGGCGTCGCGGTGCGCTGCGCTTCTCCGGACTTGCTGACGAATGTGGTGTAGGGAACGCTGCCCGGGCCAGCACCTTTGAGCGTACTTGCATCGGCACTCACCAGAAGTGACAGGTCAGGATTAAATTTGAACAAGCCTTGAATCCGACCGGAAAGAGTGTCGTCGTCGTCCTGGTTCGCAGACAAGTTCTGGGTCGACCGCAGATAGCCATCGTGCTTGCTGCGGGAGACTGCGGCGCGGACCGACAGGATGTTGTTGATCTTGCTGTTGAGCATGCCGTCGAGTTTGATTGAATTGTAGTTGCCAAACTCGACGGAGGCACTGCTTTCGAAGTGATCGACCGGCTTATTGGTGATCAGATTGATCGCGCCGGCCGTCGCGTTGCGGCCGTACAGGGTCCCCTGAGGGCCGCGCAGCACCTCGACGCGCTCCAGATCGTAAAACGCCAGGCCGGCCGACTGCGGCCGGGCCAGGTTGACTCCGTCCACGTTGAACGAGGCCGACGGATCGCCCTTTTCCGTCGTGTCAGCGCTGGAGACGCCGCGAATAGTAATTACGGTCGCGCCACCATTATTTGAAATCTGTACGTTCGGCACCAAGTTCGTCAGGCTCGCGGCATTGACTGCGCCCGCTGCTTTGAGTTCCTCGCCCGACAACACGCTCAAGGAGAGCGGGGTCTTCGAGGCCGGCTGGGCGACCCTTTGCGCCGTCACAATCACTTCTTGGATGGTGTTGGGAACCTCGGCGGGACCCGTTTGCGCCAGCGCCCCCCCGCACTGAATTGCCAGAAAGGCGGTGACCGCCGATGCAGTCGCGGTTTTTTTAAAGCTTATTTGCTGCAACATTTTCGTCCCCTAATTAAACTAAATACTATTTTTTTATGTGCCAGTAATGCCACTACTGTGATCACGCATCCGACCGTTAACTGTTGACGTTGAACACCTCATATCGTAGTGATTGCACGTCGGCATGGATTTGCAAAAGGAACTCCCCCTGCTCTTCCTGCCTGCGTGTACGACGAAGATTGGCGTCTCGACACGAAAAAATCATGAAGGAGTTGCGAAAAATTCCTAATTAGTCATCGCAGCTGCCTATTGCCGGGGGACCTGCCGGTCAAGAAGTGTTTTCCGGATAGGGGGCCCACCCACGTTCCGGAGTCGACGGCCACGGCGCGATGGCGCACTTATCGGCTGATCAGGTGGGGATGGTGGAGGAGCATCGTAACGGCACCGCTGACCGTCGCGGCGCGCAAGGGCGAGAAAGGGCCGCCGCCAGATCGCAGGCAACCCTTTGCAGGAACGATTTACTTCAGTACGCGCTGCGCGAGCATGATTCCCGCCCCCGCGAGACCGACGTAGCCAAGCAGCCAGAAATAATCGAGACCGGCGAGCAGCGTCGCCTGCTGGCCCAGCGACTGTGCCAGGCTGGCCGCCGCCACGGCGGCCGGCTGGGCGGCGCCATGCCGGGACAACGATTCCGTCAACGCATGCAATGCCTGGCCATAGGCGGGGTCACCAGCCATGAAGCGTCCATTCAATACCGTGTAGTGCGATGCAGTACGCGCCTGCAGGCCAGCGGTCGCGAGCGCGATGCCAAGACTCGACCCGAACTGGGCCAGCATGTTCTTGACCTGCTGGGCGTGCGAGAACACGGTCTCATGGTGCTGGACCTCGCGAAACGTGTGCATCGCCGTGGTGGCCAGTACCAGCATGACGAACACGCCATAGCATGCCAGCGCGGGCACGAAATCGCTCCACAGGTTGGCATCCGGGCTCAGGCTTGCGACCCGCCAACCGAAGACTGCCAATGCGAGGAAGCCGACGAGATAGTACTGTTTCGGCGCCGGCCGCTTCGGTACGACAAAGGCCATGAATGCCCAGGTCAGCACCGTTGCGCCCAGTCCCGTCGCCTGCACGGGCCCGATCGTCGCCCATGCATAGCCCAAGCCACGCTGCAGGACAGCCGGCATGATGTAGTTGGTGGCGCCCATCAGGGTGTAGCAGAACGTGAACAAGGCTACGCCGGTGAGATAGCGCGTGTTGCGCAGCTCGCGCAGGTGCAGCAGCGGACGGTCGCCCGCGTGCATGGCGCGCACGAAATAGCCCAGGGCAAGCATGCCAAGCCCGGCCGCTCCCAGCAGCATGGCCGCGTCGCTGTAGAAATCGTAGTACGAGCGCTGGAAGGCGTACAGCAGGAAAAAACTGCCGGCGACCAGCGCCATCAGCAGGACGGGATGCGACTGGGTGCACAGTTCATACGGCGGTACCGCCGCGGGCAGGCATAGGCACGCGAGCAAGGCGATCAGGACCGCAAGCCCGATCAGCAACACAAAGATCCATTGCCAGCCGTCGTTCGATACCGCCACCGACGCCAGAAACGGCCCGCTGGCACTGCCCAGTGCGAGGGCGGTGGCGAAGAACCGGATGCCGGTGAAGCGCGATGGACTCGGCGGAAACAGGTTGACCAGCAGCCGGGACGACGTCATGAAGGTGCCGCCGCCCAGCGCCATCACGATCCGTACCGCCATGAATTGCGCGGTGGTCTCGCTGGACGCGCATACGGCCGCGCCGCAGATGAAGACCGCGAGCGAGCACAGCACGAACCGGCGCCAGCCGAGGCGTTCGGCCAGCCAGCGCTGCTTGCAGATGGCGGCCACCGCGACGCAGGCATACAGGGCGCTGATCAGGCTGAACTCCTCGGGCGCCGCCCCGATCTCGCCCATGATCGGCCCCGCGCCGAAGGCGATCATGCCGCTCTGCAGGTATTCGGTGCCGGTCAACAGGAAGATCGTCAGCAGCAACAGGCGCGGATGCTTCGGAGGCAGGATCTCCATGACAGGACTACCTGCGGACGAGCGCCGGCGCGGCGCCACTGCCCGGCACATTGGCGGCGATGATGCGCGCCACCAGCTCGTCGGCTTCGTTGCCCTCCCGTGCGAACACCTCCGTACGATACGACTGGAGCGGTGCCTTGCCGGGGGTCAGGCGCGGCCAGTCGCGGCGGTGCGTGTCCACGCTGGCGCGCATCGAGAGGCCCAGCTGCAGCGGATGGCGCGCGACTTCGTGCGGGTCCAGCGCGATACGCACGGGGACCCGCTGAACCACCTTGATCCAGTTGCCGGTGGCGTTCTGCGCCGGCATCAGCGAAAACGCGCTGCCGGTACCGGCCTCCTCGCCGACGACGGTCCCGTGGTAGACGACATCCTTGCCGTAGGCGTCCGCCGTGAGGAGCACGGGCTGGCCGCTGCGCAGGTGGCGCAACTGGGATTCCTTGAAGTTGGCGGTGATCCAGACCGTGTCCATCGGCACGATGGCCATCAGCGCGGTGCCGGCGGCGACCCGCTGGCCGACCTGGACGTTGCGGCGCGCCACCATGCCCGAGATCGGCGCGGGCACCGATGTGCGGACGGTAGCGATGTAGGCATCCTTGACCTGGGCCACCGCACCCATCACGTCGGGGTGGCTGGCGACCGACGTGCCGTCGACGAACGCATGGTTGGCCGCGTACTGCTGTTCGCTCGACGCCAATGCGGCACGCGCCGTGCGAACGGCTTCGCGCGCATGCTCGAGGTCCTCACCCGAGATCGCACCGGACTGCACGAGCTGCGAGCGACGGTCGAAGTCGGCCTGCACTTTGCTCAGTTCGGCCCGGCGCAGCGCGACGTTGGCATCCATCTGGGACGCCGACGCGACCTGGGCACGCACCTGGCGCACCGTCCGGGCCAGCACGGCTTCGCTGCGTTCGAGCGCGAGGCGAGCGTCCACCTCGTTGAGGCGGACCAGTTCCTGTCCGGCGGCGACCCGGTCGGTGTTGTCGGCGGCAATCGCCGTGACCGTCCCGGCGATCTGGGTCGTCACCTGCACCAGGTTGCCTTCCACGTAAGCGTCTTCCGTCACTTCACGGTACTGCGCAGCCGTCATCCAGTACGTGCCGTAGCCGGCCGCCGCCAGCACGACAGCGCCGGCAAGCGCGGCTGCCACGCGTTTGTCGGCGCGCTCGACCGGGTGTTTCGTATCTTGTTGAGTCATCGTGTGGTTATCTTCCTAATCGGTCAGGCATGGTCCGGCAGACCGCCGCCCAGCGCGCGCGCCAGGCCGACGTCCAGTTCGATGGCACGCATGTCGAGATCGGTTTCGAGACGTTGCGCAGCCAGCAGCTGCGTTTGCGCGGCCAGCACCTGGAGGTAATTGCCGACCCCGGCGCGGTAGCGCTGGAGCGCCAGGTCGTATGCCTGCTGCGCGGTCAGCACGGCCTCGCGCTGCTGCGTCCGCTCTTCCTCGAGCCAGCGCAGCGAGACGAGCTGGTTGACGACGTCGCGCACCGCGTCGATGACGGTCGCGTTGTATTGCTCCACCGCGATGTCATATTCCGCGTTGCGTACGGCCAGCGCGCTGCGCAGGCGGCCTGCGTCGAAGATCGGCAGCGTCAGGGCGGGCCCGATGCCGGAAATGCGGCTGCCGGTCGTAAACCATTCGGCAAAGCCGAGCCGCTGCACACCGAGCAAGGCGGTCAGGCTGATGTTCGGGTAGAACTGGTCGCGCGCCACGTCGATGTCCTTGCCCGCCGCTTCGGCGCGCCAGCGCTGGGCCACCACGTCCGGACGCCGGCCGATGAGTTCCGCCGGAAGTGCGCTCGGCAACAGCGCCGGCCCGGCCTCCTTGAGCCGGGGCCGTGCCAACGCCAGCCCGCGATCCGGCCCCTGCCCCGCCAGCGCGGCCAGCTCGTTACGAGCCAGCGCGATGGCCTCGTTGAGCTGGGCGATCTGGACCCGCGCCGCCGGCACTTGCGACTGCGCCTGCTTCAGTTCCATGTCCGAGTCGATCCTCGCCGCCACCCGCTGGCGGGTCAGCGCGACTACTTGTTCGCGTTGCTTCAGGGTGGCCTCGGCAATGTCAAGCTGGCGCCAGGCCTGCTCAAGCCTTACGTAACTGCGCAGGATCCCGGTGACGAGTACCAGCCGGGCCGCATAGGCATCGACTTCGCTCGCGCGTTCGCGTCCGACGGCCGCCTCGATCGCGGCCTCATGCTTGCCCCAGAAGTCAAATTCGTAGGTGAAATTAAGCGACGCTTCGTTGACCCACTTCCAGCTTCCGGCGACCGGCGGTGGCGTGGTGCCGTGCTCGCTGAACTGCTGGCGGTTGCTGCGCACGGCGGCGCCGACCTGCGGGCCTGCCGCCGCTTCCGTGGCGCCGGCGTATGCGGCCGCCTGCCGTACACGCGCCTCTGCCACGCGCAAGTTCGGGCTGTGGGCAAGCGCCTCGGCGACCAGGGCGTCGAGCTGCGGATCGCCGTAGCGCCGCCACCAGTCGGCGGTGGGCCACGCGGCGGCGGACAGTTGCGCCGGTGCCAGGCTCGCGCTCGCTACCAAGGTCGACGCGTCCGTTCGCTGCGCGCTGGTATGCAGGCCGTGCGGACTCGCGCAGGCCGCCAGGACAGCGGCCAGGCAGAGTGTCCCCATGCTGTTCAGACAGGATCTCATCATCAAATCTAATTGCCTAGGCAAATATAACAAGAAAAAAATCGGGCGGGTTGCCCGGTCACGAAGGCGTTGATATTACTTGCTTAGGCAAGCAATATCAACTCCAAACGTTATTTGTCGTCTTTCCGCATACACGTGCCGGGATCAGTGGAGCTTCACGAGCGCCGTATTGCGCCGGATCAGGGTCCGCGCGATCGCCAGGCTGCAGGTACGCATCCAGCCGAGCACGGCACGGTCGTGCAACAGGTGCAGGCTGACGTACATAATCCGCGCTAGGCCGCCCCGCACGAACCAGGATCGTCCTTTCAGCGATCCCATCAATGTTCCAACGCTCGTCTGCGAGCCGACCGATACCAGCGATCCGTAATCCCGGTACACATAAGGAACGGGCGCCGCACGTCCACCCCGCATCTCGCGCACGAAGGCCCGGTACAGGTGGTCGGCCTGCTGGTGCGCGGCCTGGGCCCGCGGCGGCACGCGGCGCCCGTCTTCCATCGTACAGGCCGCACAATCGCCGATCGCATAGATGTCGGCATGGCCCTTGACGTTCAGGCTGGGCGTCACCTCCAGCTGGCCGGCAGCATTCGTTGGCAGGCCGAGCGTGGCCAGAAAGGCCGGCGCCTTGATCCCGGCGGCCCAGACGCAGACGTGGTAGGGATACACGTGCCCCGTCGCGTCCTGTACCTGGCCGGGAACGATCCGTGCGACGCGGCAGTCGGCCACCACGCGGACGTGGCGCTCCTCCAGCAGGTCCTTGGCCGCGGCGGCGACCTTCTCCGGCAGCGGCGGCAGGATGCGCGGCGCGCCTTCGAGGAGCGTGATGCGGATGTCGCGCGTCGCGTCGAGGCGGCGGAAACCGTAGTCGATATACTTGTTGCTCGCTTCACGCAGTTCGGCCGCGAGCTCCACGCCGGTGGCGCCGCCTATGATGATCACGTCCACGCCCGCCCCCGCATCCTGTTCCTTGCGGTTTTCCGCCCAGGTCATCTGCTTGAGCATCTCGATCCGGAAACGCTCGGCGTCGCCCGGGCCGTTCAGCGAGATCGTGTGCTCGGCCGCGCCCGGCGTGTTGAAATAATGCGAAGTGCTCCCGACGGCGATGCATAGTTTGGCGTAGCCGAGCCGGCGCTGGGGAATGATGACGTCGCCGGAGTCCTCCTCGACCGCGGCGACGGTGATCTCGCGCTTCTCGGCGTCGAGTCCGGCGAACGAGCCATAGACGAAGGTGAAGTCGTTATGGTGCGCCAGCATCGTGTACGGCAACCCTTCCTTGTGCATGTCCATCGTCCCCGCCGCGACCTCGTGCAGCGACGGTTTCCAGATATGGTAGAAGGCATGGTCGACCAGGGTGACGCGCTCGCGGCCCAGCTTGCGGCCCAGCTTGCAGGCCAGCTCCAGGCCGCCGGCGCCGCCGCCGACGATGATGATATTGTCCGATTCGCTTTTTTTCACCATGATGAACGGCTGACGATCAGATGGGATACGGCTGGTTGGCCGGCTCGATGGTGATCCATTTCAGCTCGGTGAACTCGTCGATCACTGCGCGGCCGTCGAATTTGCCGTAGCCGCTCTGCTTGGTGCCGCCGTAGGGCGACTGCGCCTCATTGCCCACCGTAGCGCCATTGACGTGGCACGCACCCGCGTCGATCTGCAAGGCCACTTGCAGGGCGCGATGCACGTCGCGTCCGAACACGGCCGATGAGAGGCCATACGCCGTGTCGTTGGCCACTTCCACCGCCTCTTCGGTGCCATGCACCCGCACGACGGTCGTGATCGGACCAAAAGTCTCTTCGTCATAGATGTCCATCCCGGGCGTCACGCGGTCGAGGATCGTCGCTGGCATCACCGCACCGTTGGCAAAGCCACCTGCAACGATCTTGGCACCTTTGCCGACGGCATCTTCGATGAGGGCGTTCAGCCGGGCGCCGTTGGCCGCACTGACCATCGGTCCGATCACGCAAGCCGGATTCTCGACCGGGTCGCCAGCGGGCAGTCTGCTTGCGCGCACGGCAAACTTGGCGACGAATTCATCGGCCACCTTGTCGTCGACGACGATGCGCTCGGTCGACATGCAGATCTGCCCCTGATACAGGAACGAACCGAAGGTCGCAGCCTCCACTGCAGCGTCGACGTCAGCGTCGTCCAGCACGACGAGCGGTGCCTTGCCGCCCAACTCCAGAAGGCAACGCTTCAGCTGTGTGGCCGCCTTCTGCGCGATGATACGACCGACGCGGGTCGAGCCGGTGAAGTTGATGCGGCGGACTGCCTGGTGGGCGATCAGTGCGTCGATGACTTCCGGCGCGTCGCCCGGCGCGTTGGTCACGAAATTCAGCACGCCCGGCGGAAAGCCGGCTTCCAGCAGGGCTTCGGCGATCAGCAGGTGAGTACGCGGACTGGCTTCCGAAGCGCGGAAGATCACGGTATTGCCGCAAGCGATCGGATAGGCAATGGCGCGCGCGGCCAGCACGACCGGGCCGTTCCAGGGCACCATGCTCAGCACGACGCCGGCCGGCTGACGCACCGTCATCGAGATCGCGCCCGGCTTGTCGCTCGGGATCGTCTCACCCTGGATCTGGGTGACCAGGCCCGCGGCCTCTCGGAACAGGTTGGCGGCAAGCATGACGTTGAAGCCGCTCCATACCTGGCCGGATCCGACTTCCTGCGCCATCACCTGGATGAATGCCGAGGTGCGCTGTTCCAGTGCGTCGGCGGCCTTGAGCAACAGCGTCCGGCGCTCGGTCGGACTGGTTTTCGACCAGGTCTTGAAAGCCTTCGCGGCGGAATCGGCCGCCTTTACCGCATCCTCTACGGTGCCGGCTGCCGCGGTCGTGACGACCGCGCCCGTCACCGGGTTCTGGCGAGTGAAAGTGGCGCCGTTCGAAGCCGGCACGTACTGGTTGTCGATGATGAGTTGGGTGTCCATGTGGTTCTCCGTATTGTTCGTGGGGAAGAGCGCCGGTCCTCCATGCCGGATACGTGAATTCGGTGGGCTCGCGTGTGACGGCCTGCTGTTTGTGACAGGGCGTCCTGCGCAGGATGGTCCCGCGCTCGACAAACAGCTTATGCGGCGAATAAACGACTGTCTTACGGACGCAGGACAGAGAGGTGACGGATTCGTGCCATGCTGGGGCTGGTGTACGTCATCGGTATCCGCCCGGCCGGGCAGGAACTTCAGCCGGCGAAGCGCCGGAACGTCAGGCTGATGCGCGGCGTGCTCACGGCGGCAGTCTTCGCCACCGCGTGCAGCCAGTGTCGCTGCGTCTCCCCGCGCATGACGATGAGCTGGCCATGGCGCAGCATCATGTCGCGCCGCTCGCGCGTCCGCTTGTGCAGGAAGGCGAACTTGCGCGTGGCGCCCAGGCTCAGCGACGCGATGGTCGTGTGCGGTCCGTGAGCGGCTTCGCTGTCGCTGTGCCACGCCATGCCTTCGGTACCATCCCGGTAGAGGTTGAGGACGCAGGAGTCGAAGCGCGTTTGCGCCAATTCCTCGGCAAGACGGCGCGCGTCGTCCAACATGTCGCCGGGCCAGGGCTCCGCCACACGATCGATACCGGAATGTCGATAGCGGAAAGGCGCATCGGCGTACCATAGCGCGCGACGCGCGGTTTCGGTGACGATGCCATTCACGACCGCGACGTCGGGACGCCAGGGCAACCCATGCAACAGGCGCTCGTACAGCGCATCCGAATCGGGCGGCGCCAACGCCAATCCGAAATCGTTGACGATGCCATCGCATGGCAACAGGTTGAACTCTGCCAGGGTGGTGCCGAACAGATCGAGAGACATCGCTTCCATGCCCGACAGTTTACCAGCCGGGTCATCGCGTCATTTGAAACTGATAATTTCAAGTGTGGACGCTCGAAGACGATTTATCGCTCCGTGTAGCTGGTCTAGAGTAATGCGATGATGACCGAAACCACAATAGCGAAGACTCTTCCGGCCGCGGCCTCACAGGAAGCGCAAGCCGAACTGATTGCCGGCCTGAGGGCCCCTCTCCCCTACATTTCTCCAAAATTCCTGTACGACTCCCTGGGCAGCAAGCTCTTCGAGGCGATCTGCGAGCTGCCCGAATACTATCCGACTCGCACGGAAGCCGCGATCTTCAGCCGGCATGGCGAGCACATCGCAGAAGCCTGCGGCACGGGCGCGACGCTGGTCGACCTTGGTGCGGGAAATTGCGCCAAGGCGGCCAGGCTGTTTCCCACGGTGCGGCCATCGCAATACGTGGCAGTCGACATTTCGAGCGAATTCGTCCAGGGCGCGGTCGCGCAGCTTCGTCACCGCTTCAACGACATCGAAATGCATGCGGTGGCCCAGGATTTTTCCGCAGGTCTCGTGTTGCCCGACACGGTTCGAGCACATCGCCGGCTGTTTTTCTACCCCGGCTCTTCCCTCGGTAATTTCCGTCCGGACGAAGCACGTGATTTTCTTGCCCATCTGCGCACCCAGTGCGATGCGCACGGCGGGCTCCTGATCGGTGTCGACCTGATCAAGGAAACAGCGGCATTGGCTGACGCCTACGACGACGCGCTTGGCGTGACGGCGGCCTTCAACCTCAACATCCTGCGTCATGTGAATCGCCTGATCGGCGCGAATTTCGACGTTTCGGGCTGGCGCCACCGCAGCTTCTACAATGCAGGGCACCAGCGCGTCGAAATGCATCTCGAGGCGCGCGAGGATGTGACCGTACGCTGGCGGGGCGGCATGCGCTACTTCGTGCGCGGCCAGTCCATCCATACGGAGAACAGCCACAAGTACACCCGGGGCACGATCGCCGACATGCTGGAACGGACCGGTTGGCGCCTCGACCACGTATGGACCGATCCGGACGAATGGTTTGCTGTTGTCTACGCCCGCCCGGCCAACCACGTCGCTGGCAAGGCGCCATGATACTTGCTTCCCGTTTCACCTCGATACGCCTGCACACGCTCGCCTTGGCCCAGCCGCTGTCTTCCGAAGACTGCATGGCACAGTCGATGCCGGACGCGAGCCCGGTCAAATGGCACCTCGCGCACACGACCTGGTTCTTCGAAACCTTTATCCTGGAGCAGATCGAACCGGATTTCGCCCCGTTTCACCAAGACTTCCGCTTCCTGTTCAACTCGTATTACAACGGTATCGGCGCACGCCATCCTCGTGCCCAGCGAGGGCTGTTGACGCGTCCCTCGCTGGCAGAGATTCAGGCCTACCGCAACGACGTCGACGAACGGATCCTGCGCCTTCTGGCGCCGCGGCCGGACGACCGCAGCCTTGCCGAACTCGTCACACTCGGCCTGCACCACGAACAGCAGCACCAGGAACTGATCCTTAGCGATGTGAAGCATCTATTGGCACAGAACGCGCTTTATCCCGTCTACAGTCCTGACGCACCGCATGCCGGTCGTGCGACCGGGCCCGCGCGCTGGCGAGCCTTCGAGGGCGGCGTGAGGGTCCAAGGTTTTGATGGCGAGGGCTTTTGCTTCGACAACGAGCTGCCGCCCCACCGTGTGTTCGTCGAACCGTTTTCCCTGTCCTCGCGCCTGGTGACCAATGGCGAATTCCTGGCGTTCGTGGAGGCTGGCGGCTACCGCAATCCGTCGCTGTGGCTGTCCGAAGGCTGGGACACCATCTGTGCCCGGGGCTGGTCCCATCCGATCTATTGGCGACTGGACGAACACGGCGCCTGGCAGGAATTCACGTTGCGCGGTTCGGCCCCGCTCCAGTCCGACGAGCCGGTGTCGCACCTGTCCATGTACGAGGCGGATGCCTTTGCGCGCTGGGCCGGCGCGCGCCTGCCGACCGAAGCGGAGTGGGAGCACGCGGCAACCCGCGGCATCGGAGACCTCGAGCAGCTGTTCGACCACTGCTGGCAATGGACCAGCAGCAGTTATGCCCCCTACCCCGGCTTTGCGGCCGCGCCAGGCGCAGTCGGTGAGTACAACGGAAAGTTCATGGTCAACCAGTATGTGTTGCGCGGATCCTCGATCGCCACGCCACCGGGACACGCGCGCGCGAGCTACCGCAACTTTTTCCCGGCTCACGCGCGCTGGCAGTTCAGCGGGCTGCGGCTCGCAAGATAGCCTCAGGCCGGCAGTACGCAGGCGCCATCGCGCGTCTGCGATGGCGTCTCGCCGAATGCGGCGCGGTACTGCCGGTTGAACTCGCCAAGGTGGCGATATCCCCATTCGAATGCCACGTCCGCCACGGTCTTGCGCCAGGCGGCCGGCGCCAGCAGCTCGCGCCTGATGTTCTCCAGCCGCAGCTTGCGTACGTACTGCATCGGCGGCGCTTCGCCTGCGTCCCTGAATGCCCGTGCCAGGGACCGCGGGCTGCAGCATGCCGCTTGCGCGATGTCGGCCAGGGCGATATCGCTGGCGAGGTGCTGGCGGATGAAATCGCTGGCGCGCTCGAAAGCCGTCGACCCGACGTTCTGCGCGGAGCCGGGTAGCCCGGCGGCGTAGTTATGGGGCTGGCTGTTCAGCAGCGTCAGCATCAGCATCTGTTCGATGGACGCAAGTTCAAGCATCGTGCGCGTGTGCGCCCCCGCACCGTTCAAGGTCAACACCAGGAAACGAAGCAGAGACCGCCAGCGCGCTGCGGTATGTGGATCGGACATCGCGGTCTCGAAGCGAAGCGTGCTACGCGGTGCCCTGCCGTAGGCCTGCCTGAAGAACTGCTCGAGGTGCGACCGGTGAAACCTCAGCTTGAGCACTTCGGTATCCGGCTCGTACATGAACACGGGGCGGTCTTCTGCGTGCACGATGATGGTGTCGCCGATATCGACATCGAAGGTACTGCCATCGATCGCGATGCCCGCACGCCCCTTGATTGCCGTGGTGACGACGACCGCATCCTCCAGGCCGGTCGGCGTGATGTCGACGGCCCTCCCGAATGCGAACGTGGAGATCGAGACCTCGCCGAAGCGCGCCGCCCGGATCTGCATCTCGCGGTGCGGCTTCGAGGTCCTCGGGTGCGCGAGATAGGAACCCTGGAGTTGTTCGATCACGGGCCTTGCGACCAGGACGTCCGTCGTCGCCACCTTGCTGAAGCGGTCGGACAGGAACAGGTCCGCCTGGTCATCCGGTCTCATGTCATCCCTTCTCTACGCCGTCCCTCAAGTATAGGATCGTCGCGCGCCGCCCGCAGCAAACGCGGTGAATGCCGCGGATTGATCCGGTGAATGAAGACGGCTCAGTTCCAGCGTCCAGCCGTCCCGCCCAGGCTGTAGCGACCCGCACCCAGCAGTGCCACGGCGATCGAGCCGCCCAGGTACATGCCTTGGAGTTCGAGGGTCCAGCCGCCCGTCTCATTTAACGTAAAAACCTGGCTCGTATGCACCAGCAGCAAGGCAACGATCATGTTGACGGCCACGACCAGCGCCGCCGGCCGGGTGAAGACCCCGAACAGGATCATCAGCGGCGCAACCACTTCGCCGATATACACCAGATAGCCGAACGCGCTTGGCAGGCCCGCCTTCTCGAGCATGCCGGTGATGAAGCCGACGCCACCGATGAGTTTTGACACGCCGTGGAACAGCAGCAGGACAGCGAGAACGACGCGCAGGACCAGCTTGCCCTGGTCGTCGCGTGCGTGCAGTGAGATGTTCGAGTTTTCCATGATCGTTTCCCGTGTAATCAAAGTTGAATTCATGCGCCGTTGACTGCGCTCGTGTCCGCGTCGAGCTGCCTGCCCAGCCAGCCCTGGAAGTCGCCGATCATGTCGCCGTCCAGCGCATGGCCGGCGGCATACTCGGTATAGGACAGCGGCACCCCGAGCCCGGTCAGCACCTGGCGGGCGTGGTGTGCGAAGTGGATGCCAAGCGTCTGATCGTGTACGCCATGACTGACGAACGCCTGTACCTTGCCGAGCGCGGGAACCTGCCGGACCTGCGGCAGTACTTCCGGAAGAATGCGGCCGCTCAGCACGCCAAAGCCGGCAACGCGCTCCGGTGCCGTCAGCGCGACGCTGGCGCTCATGATGCCGCCCTGGCTGAAACCGGCGATCCAGATCCGCTCGGGGTCGACGCCGTGGATTGCAGGAAGCCGGTCGATAAAGTCGAGCAGCCTGACGCGCGAATCCTCCGCCTGTGTTGTATTGATGGCAGGTCCCGACGGCGTGAAGCTCACCTGGAACCAGGCAAAGCGTCCCGGCGCGAGCACCAGTGGACCGCGCAGGAGAATCACGACTAGCCGGGGATCCATCTGCCGGGCCAGCTCGATGAAGCCGCTTTCATTCGAACCGACGCCGTGCAGGAGCAGCAGGCAAGGCGCGTTCGCCGTCTCGACCTGTGCGGGCCGGAGCCGGTATGCCAGGCCTGTTACCGGCTCGATCGTGACGTTGTTCAGTGCTTCAGTCATGCTGTTCTCCTCATTGAAATGCGAAGGCGTCCATGGCAAGGACGCCATGTTCGACACTTGCGTGCAGTTGCGTGGCGCCGGCACCCGGCCCGGCCGCGCCCATCGCGACGAACAGAGGCAGCAGGTGCTCTTCGGTCGGGTGGTTGTGCGTGGCGAACGGCGCGGCCCGGCGGTAGGCCAGAAGAGCGGCGCGGTCGCTGTCCTCCAGGCGGGCCTTCATCCAGGCTTCGAATTCGCTGACCCAGTGCGGCACCGGCGCATCGATGCCCTGCCCCCGGAATTCGTACAGGTTATGCGTCAACGACCCCGAGCCGACGACCAGCACACCTTCCTCGCGCAGCCCAGCCAGCGCGCGCCCGATGCGTTCATGTTCCTCAGGGCCTGCCCCGTGGACGACCGAGAGTTGGGTCACCGGGATGTCCGCGTCGGGATACATGAGTGTCAACGGGACCCATGCGCCGTGGTCGAGGCCGCGCTCGGGGCTGGAGCCCGCCGCGATCCCGCCGGCTTCCAGCAACGCTACCGCTCGCCGGGCGGTATCAGGCGAGCCCGGTGCGGGATATTGGATTTCGAACAGCGCGCGTGGAAAGCCACCGAAGTCGTGGATCGTCTGGGGGTACGAGGCCAGGCTGGCTGCGGGGCCGCCCCGGGTCTCCCAGTGCGCCGATACCACGACGATGGCCTTGGGGCGGCCCAGCGACTTGCCGAGCCCCTGCAGAAACCGGCGCGCGGGACTGTCCTGCAACGCCAGCATGGGCGAGCCATGCGAGAGAAAGATGGTGGGAAGTTGAGACATCGCGAATCCTCATTCATTCGAGCGGTACAGACCGCATCCAGATGTCTCATCTTAACCATCCAAGTTTCCGCGATAAATCACCTTTTTAGCGCAATACTGTCTCGATATCAGGAACAATCACGGGATGTGTCGCCGATTTCCAGACCGGCTGGGCGAACGCCTCGACCAGGAAGTCGATCAACAGGCGTACCTTGGGCGATACGAACTTGCGGGACGGGTAGACCACATAAATGCCCAGTTCGAGCGAATGGTAGCCGAGCATCGTTTCCGCAAGCAGGCCATTCGCCAGGTCCGGACCGACAATGAACGTCGGCTGCAGGATCAGCCCCTGGCCTTGCAGCGCCGCCGCCCGGCAGGTATCGCCGCTGTTGGTTCGAATGCGCGGCACCACCTTCACCGTGACTTCGCCCGCCGGACCGGTGAAGCTCCAGTTCTCGCCGCTGGAGAACAGGCTGTACGAAATCACATCGTGCTGCAGGAGGTCGTTCGGCTGCGCTGGCCTCCCCCGGCGCTGGAGATAAGCCGGGGACGCGCACAACACCATGCGCGTCGCAGCCAGCTTGCGGCTGATAAGGGAAGACGTCGGCAACTGGCCGATACGGACCGCCATGTCGAAGCCATCCTCGACCAGATCGACCACACGGTCCGACAACGTGATGTCGAGCGAAAGCTTCGGGTGCCGTGCCAGAAAGACCGGCCAGAGAGGTGCCAGGTGCATGAGGCCGAAGGTTACGGGGACACTCACCTTCAACAGGCCGGCCGCTTGGCCCGTGCGCGACGTGATCTCGGCTTCGGCTTCATCGAGGTTGACGAGCAGCTCGCGGCAGCGCGCATAAAAGATTTCGCCTTCCGTCGTCGGCGACAGCTTGCGCGTGGTCCGATGCAGCAGGCGTACGCCAAGACGCTCCTCGAGTTCGCTCACGTAGCGCGACACCGCCGCCTTGGACATGTCCAGTACCTGGGTAGCGCCCGTAAAACTCCCGGCTTCGACGACTGCCGAGAAAACTTTCATTTCGAGAAATTTGTCCATTGTCTCAGTCCGCGGAACAGTTATTCCGATTCTATGCCGTTTATCCCATCAAGAGAGACTCTTATAGTGCAGTTCCTGCCCATTCGAGTCCGGGCGTCATCTACCGCCAACAAGGATCAACAATCATGAAACCGAAATCCCACATCGCCCTGTTCGTCGCCGCAATCGCCACCTCCGCGTCTGTCTTCGCGGCCGACATCTATACGATCGAGCCGAACCACACTTATCCCAGTTTCGAAGCCGACCACCTCGGCGGACTGTCGACGTGGAGGGGGAAATTCACCAAGAGCAGCGGCAGCATCACGCTCGACCGCGCGGCAAAAACCGGCAGCGTGGACATCACGATCGACACCGACAGCATCGACTTCGGCAACGCCAAGTTGAACGAACATGTGATGAGCGAGGAGATGTTCGATGTCGCCAAGTATCCCAAGGCCACCTACAAGGCGTCCTCGATCCAGTTCAAGGGTGACAAGCCCGCTGTCGTGAACGGCGAGCTGACGCTGCATGGCGTGACCCGGCCGGTCAAGCTCGTGATCGACGGCTTCAAGTGCATGCCGCATCCGATGTTCAAGCGCGAAGTCTGCGGTGCCAATGCCGTTGCAACCTTCAGCCGCAGCGACTTCGGCATCGACTACGGCACCCGGATGGGCTTCAGCCCCGAGGTGAAGCTGGCCATCCAGGTGGAAGCGCTCAAGCAATAAGCGCGATCAGCGTTCGAGGAAGGCGCGCAGGTCGGCCGTGAACTTGAACGGGTTCTTGAACGCCAGGAAGTGGTCGCCTTGCTCCTGGGCCGTGTACACGTGCAGTTCGCTGTTGGGGATGGCGGAATGGATCCAGCGCTGGCCCTGCAGCGAATCGCTGTAGACGCCGGTAAAGATCGCGGTCGGCACATTCACCTTGGTACGGATGACGTCGCGCCAGTCGTTCATCGCATGGTCGAACAGAACCAGTTTTACATGGTCGACATCGTTCTTGACGACGGATTCGGCGAATGCTTCGGAGTTCGCGAACGCAGGCGAATCGCGCAGCATGAAGCGCTGGAATGCCTGGCTATTCACGACCAGGGAGCTGACCGGCTTGCCGGTCGTGAAGGCTTCGACCATGCGCTCCGGCGAACTGGTGATGCCGCCGGCATCGAGCCTTTCCTTTTCCGACCAGTCTGCATGACTGTAGATCGACGGCGGTTCGTCGATGAACACGGCCTTGTTGATGCCCTTCGTGCCGAACAGGTCGATGTAACTCCACAAGACCGCCGCGCCCATCGACCAGCCGCAATAGTCCACCTTCTTCGCCCCGAGATGATCGCCGAACTCCTTCAGGTCGGCGGCGAAGCGAGCGATGCGCGCGCCGCGGTCGGTACGTTCGGACAGCCCCTGATTGCGCGGATCGAGGACGTACACGTGGTAATGCTTGCTGAGCAGGTACATCACGTTCACGTACTCGGCCCCATTCGCCGACCAGCCGGGTATGAAGACGAGGGGCTTACCCTTGCCGGCCTCCCAATACGACAGCTTGACACCGTCGCTGGTGGTAAAGGTATTGATCTGCAGGTCCTTGAAGTCGGATAGCCGCGCCGGCAGGCCGTCGACCTTGTTCGGGAACGCAAAATCCTTGCCGATGATGGAAATCGCCGGTGCGGCCGCGGCACTGCCGACGGCAAGCGCCAGGGCAAAGCCGGCTAGGGCGCGGTTGATGAAAGTTCGTTGCATGGTTTTGGGTCCTTGTCGTCTGGCGGTGTGCCGATGAATAGAGCCACTGTACAACCTGAAACACAATACGATAAATAGGTGATATGCTTTAATACCTGAAACGGGGCATTTCAAATGGATCGCTTATTAAGCATGACGGTATTTGCCAAGGCCGTCGAACTGGGCTCGTTTTCCGCCGCTGGCGAGGCAATGCACATGTCATCCCAACTGGTGGGCAAGCACGTACAAACGCTTGAACACCACCTTGGGGTCCGCCTCCTGAACCGGACGACGCGGCGCCAGCACCTGACCGACATCGGCGCAAGCTACTATGAGCGGGTCAAGGTGATCCTGGCGGAAGTGGAGTCGGCGGAAGGACTGGCCGCGGAGACGCGCGCCATCCCGCGCGGCCGCCTGCGCGTGAATGCCTCGGTGACCTTCGGGGTGCATGCGCTGGCACCGCGGTTGCCCGAATATCTCGCCGCCAATCCTGAAGTGACGGTGGACCTCTCGCTGTCGAATGGTTACGTGGACGCGATCGACGAAGGCTTCGACATCGTGTTCCGAATCGGCGAACTCGCCGACAGCAGCCTGATCGCGCGCGAACTCGCGCCCTACCAGTTGGTGCTGTGCGCCGCGCCGGCTTATCTGGAACGCCACGCTCCCATCCGCACGCCGCACGACCTGTCGCACCACGAATGCCTCGGGTTTTCCCACACCGAACTACGCACGCACTGGACGCTGGACGGTCCCGACGGACGCATCACGGTTCCTGTGTCAGGGCGCTTCATGACAAACCATGGCGAGGCCATGCTCGCCATCGCGTCGAATGCCCTCGGCATCATGCTGCAGCCGCTGGAACTGGTGCGCGCGGAACTGGCCGCCGGCCGCCTCGTGCAAGTGCTCCCGGAATACACCGCGCCGAAGCGGCCCATGCACATCCTGTATGCGCCGGATCGGCGCCTGACACCGAAGCTGCGCAGCTTCATCGACTTCGCACTGGCCACATTCGGACCTGGCGGCGGCGCTACGCGGCCCTGCGACCAGTGATTCCAAACAGGATGTTTGGAGTGTCCAAGCGGATTGATGATTTATCCGCAAGGTAAGCCCACCCTATAGTAGCCGGCGCGGAGGCATCCACCTTTTCGAGCTGCCTCCCTTTCCAGAGGAGGTACCGAACATGACGAACGATCCGAAACGCCAGCCGATCCGCGCCGCGGTTGCCCGCGCCGCCGGCCAGCCGCTGCAATTCGAATCCGCGACGCTCGAAGCGCCGCGCGACAACGAAGTACTGGTACGCATGGTTGCGACCGGCGTCTGCCACACCGACATGGTCATCCGCGACCAGCAGTACAAGACCCCGCTGCCCATGATCCTTGGGCACGAGGGTGCCGGCGTGATCGAACAGGTCGGCCGCAACGTGACGACCGTCGCGCCGGGCGACCACGTGGTCATGACCTATATGTATTGTGGACTGTGCTCGCCGTGCGCGACCGGGCATCCGGCCCACTGCGCCAACATGGGCCCGCTCAACTTCGGCGGCGGGCGCCTGGACGGCAGCTCGTCGGCCTGCTGCCACGACGGTGGCGAACTGCATGACCACTTCTTTGGCCAGTCCTCGTTCGCGACGCACGCGATCGCCAGCGAGCTGAACGTCGTAAAAGTGCCCAAGGAAGTTCCGCTGGAGCTGCTCGGTCCCCTCGGCTGTGGCATCCAGACCGGCGCCGGCGCGGTGCTCAATGCGATGAAGGTCCATGCCGGCGCCTCGTTCGCCGCGTTCGGGACCGGCGCTGTCGGCGTGGCCGCCCTCATGGCCGCGCGCGTTGCCGGCGCAACGAAAATCATCGCCGTCGACGTCAACCCGGCGCGCCTGCAACTGGCCCTCGAACTCGGCGCCACCCACGCGATCAACAGCCGCGAGACCGACCCGGTGGCGGAGATCCGCAAGATCACCGGCGGCGGCGCCGATTTCACGCTGGAATGCAGCGGCCGCGCGGCGGTGCTGCGTCAGGCCATCGACAGTGTCGGCCTGCTGGGTACGTGTGGGATCGTCGGCGCGACGCCGGAAGGCACGGAAGCGTCGTTCAACGTCAACGACGTCATGATCCCCGGCCGCCGCATCATGGGCATCGTGCAGGGCGACGTGGTGTCGCGCACCTTCATTCCCGAACTGATCGAACTGTACCGCCAGGGCCGCTTCCCGTTCGACCGGCTGGTGAAGTTCTATGACTTCGACGACGTCAACCAGGCAATGGCCGACAGCGAAAGCGGCGTCACCATCAAGCCGATCCTGCGCTTCGAGTCCGCCGCCGCGTGACCGATAGGTGCCGCACGCCTCCGGCAGGCTTGAATGTATTTGCCCAAGCAAGTACGATGGCCGCCTCACCGGAGGCAACGTGACACAGCACGCAGGAACTGAACTGGACAATCTTGTTGGGGGTGGCCTCGGCCACCTCGTCAATGGCGTGCGCAACGCCATCTTCGCGGCACTCGAGCGTGAGCTGGCCCCACTGGAACTGACTTCGGCGCAATTCATCGTCGTAATCGCCGCGATGCGCGGCCGTGCGCGCACCGTCAACGAGTTCTGCGAGTTCGCGGGCATCGATGCGGGACCGATGTCGCGCCTGCTCGACCGCCTGGAAGCCAAGGATATCGTGCGGCGTACGCGCGGCAGTGTCGATCGGCGACAGGTCAACGTCGAGCTCACCGCGAAGGGGAGCGCGCTCTACCCGCAGGTCATGGACATCATCGCCCGCGTCAACCGCCAGTTCCTCGGCGGCTTTTCGCCGGTGGAAGCGGCGCAGTTGCAGGCGTTCCTGCAACGCCTGCTTGCCAATCGCGATGCCGCGCTGCCTCCGCGCTGACGTCAATAAAGCACGACCGAGCGTATCGATTCGCCGCGCTTCATCAGTTCGAAGCCCTCGTTGATCCGTTCGAGCGGAAGCCGGTGGGTGATCAGGTCGTCGATATTCAGCTTCCCTTCCATGTACCAGTCGACGATCTTCGGCACGTCGGTACGGCCACGGGCGCCGCCAAACGCGGAACCGTGCCATTCGCGTCCCGTCACCAGTTGGAACGGCCGGGTCGAAATTTCCTGGCCTGCCGCGGCCACGCCGATGATGAAGGATTTCCCCCATCCCTTGTGCGTGCACTCGAGGGCCTGGCGCATCGTCGTGACGTTGCCGATGCACTCGAAGCTGTAGTCCGCTCCGCCATCGGTCAACTGAACGATGCTGTCGACGACGTTCTCGACCTCTGTCGGATTGACGAAGTGCGTCATGCCGAATTTGCGCGCCATCTCTTTGCGGCCCGGATTGATGTCCACGCCGATGATCTTGTCCGCGCCGACCATCTTCGCCGCCTGGATCACGTTGAGGCCGATGCCCCCCAGTCCGAAGACGACGACGTTCGCGCCCGCCTCCACCTTGGCGGAGAAAAGTACGGCGCCGACACCGGTCGTCACGCCGCAGCCGATGTAGCAGACCTTGTCGAACGGCGCATCGCTGCGGATTTTCGCGAGCGCGATTTCCGGCACCACGATGTAATTGGAAAAGGTCGACGTCCCCATGTAGTGGAACAGGGGTTTGCCGTCCAGCGAAAAACGGCTGGTGGCATCCGGCATCAAACCGCGCCCTTGCGTCGCACGGATCGCCTGGCACAGGTTGGTCTTCTGCGACAGGCAGAATTTGCACTGGCGGCATTCCGGCGTGTACAACGGGATGACATGGTCATCCCTTTTCAGGCTCGTCACCCCCGGGCCGACGTCGACGACGATGCCGGCGCCCTCATGACCCAGGATGGCGGGAAAGATACCTTCTGGATCGGCGCCGGACAGCGTGTACCAGTCGGTATGGCAGATGCCGGTGGCCTTGAGTTCGACCAGCACCTCGCCGGCACGGGGCCCCTGCAGGTCGACGTCTTCGATGGTCAGTGGTGCGCCGGCCTGCCAGGCCACAGCTGCTTTGGTTTTCATGCGTAGCGTTCCTAAAAGAGTCAAGAATGAAGACACGCATTGTGCGCGGCACTGGCAGCCGACGTGCCGGCGCGACCACACGATGGCAGGATGTGGTGCAATAATGGCGGAATTTTGTCCAGCGATCCGGCCGCAACCACCATGCACTCAACAAGCGCCCCTTCCCCCAGGACCGTCGACATCGTCGTCTACGCGGGCTTCAAGGCCATGGAGGCCGTGGGACCGATGTCGGTCTTCGAGTATGCCAACGTGCACCTGCGCCGCCGTGGCCAGCCACCCGGCTACGACGTACGCATCGCGTCCGACCGTATCGGTATCGTTCCTTCGGATACCCTGATGTCCCTGCAGGCCACCAAGGTCCTGAGCAGCCTGGCACTGCCCGACATTGCCGTCATCGTGGGTGCGAGGGACATCGAGCGGGCACTGGCCGCAGGGCCTGCCATCGTCGAGTGGATCGCCGATGCGGCAACGCGTATCGAGCGACTGGCGGCATTGTGCTCCGGCGCTTTCTTCCTTGCCGCGGCCGGAGTACTGGACGGTCGGCGCGCGACCACCCACTGGAGCGTCGCGCGGCAGTTGCAGGCCGATTTCCCCGCCGTATCGGTGGATGCGAACGCCATCTTCGTCAAGGCAGACAACCTGTGGACCTCGGCAGGTGTTACGGCAGGGATCGACCTCGCGCTCGCGCTGGTCGAGGAAGACTTCGGCCGCGAACTGGCGCTCGACGTGGCGACGGACATGGTGGTCTACCTGAAACGCCCCGGCGGCCAGTCTCAGTTCAGCACGCATTTGCTGAGCGACCGCACGACACGCCCATCGATCCGCGACATCCAGAAATGGATTCTGGCGAACCTGCAGGTACGCACGTCGGTCGCACAGCTCGCCAGCCAGGCGATGATGAGCGAGCGTCACTTTGCCCGCGTGTTTCTGCAGGAAGTCGGCATGAGCGTACAGGAGTTCATCGAAGCCTGCCGCTTCGAGCGCGCGACGCAGCTGTTGGCAGACGTGCGCATGCCTCTGAAAACCGTGGCGGCGCACGCCGGGTTCAGCGCTGAAGCGCACATGCGCAGGGTATTCCAGAAAAAACTCGGCATTACGCCGCGCGTTTACCGGGAGCGCTTTGCGACGACCGGGGTCGCGGCCGGTGCAGCAGAAAGCAGGGACATTTGATTCGAGAACGTCTCGACGTGTCGAGACGACTCGGGTCACGAAGGCTTGCCGCCGTTTGATTCGAAACGCACCAAGGGGCCCGCCTGCAATGCCATGGCGCGCTCAGGCATGCCCTACCCGACGGCACTGTAGAGGTGTTCGAACTCGGCGATCGGCAGCGGCCGCCCCAGCAGATAGCCCTGCATCGACGAGCACCCTCCATGGATCAGAAAACTCCGCTGCGCTTCGTGTTCGACGCCCTCGGCCACGATGTCGAGCTTGAGCTTGCGCGCCAGTGCGATAATGGCTTCCACGATGGGCGCCGACTCGGGATCGGTCCCGACATCGCGCACGAATGAGCGGTCGATCTTGAGTGCGGCCAGTGGAAAGGTCTTCAGATAGGCCAGCGAGGAGTAACCGGTCCCGAAGTCGTCGAGCGAGAAACAGATACCCTGCGAGCGAAGAGCGTGCATACGCTCGGTAATCTCCAGCCGGTCTTCGGCGAACACGCTTTCCGTCAATTCCAGGCATAGTCGCTCAGCGGATGCGCCCGTGCGGTCCAGGATCTCCGCGACCGCTGCGGGAAAAGCCCGATCGCGCATCTGATGTACGCTGACGTTGACCGACAGCTTGACATGTCGCAGCGTCGGGTCCGAGCGCCAGCGAGCCAGCGCGCGGCAGCTCTCCTTAAGCACGTATTCGCCGAGAGGGAGTATGAGCCCCGATTCTTCTGCGAATCCGATAAAATGGTCGGGTCCGATGATGTCGTCCTCGTCGCGCTGCCAGCGCACCAGTACCTCGGCACCGACCAGCCGCCCGTGGCGATTGAATTGTGGCTGGCAGAACAGGCGGAATTGGCCCAGCGACAAACCGTCGCGCATCGCGGCCTCGAAGGCAGCGCGGCGATCCGCCGCATCCTGCATGCTGGGATCGAAGAAACACGCATGATTGCGCCCTGCCGCCTTCGCGCGGTACATCGCCAGGTCGGCTTGCTTGAGCAAGGTTTCGCTATTGCTGCCCTTGCCGTCGAACAGCGTAACGCCGATGCTGGCCGAACTCTTGAATAAAAGCGATCCAAGCTGGTAAGGTTGTCCCAGGACCGACAGGATCTTTACGACCACCCGGTCGGCCTCGGCGGCGGCGTCGCTCGCGGATGCACCAAGGCCCTCCAGGACGACGACGAACTCATCACCGCCGAGCCGGGCCAGCTGGTCGCTGTCGCGTACGGTGGTGCGTAGCCGCTGGGCCACCTGGCGTAGCAACATATCGCCCAGGTCATGTCCCATCGTGTCGTTCAGCAGCTTGAAATTGTCCAGGTCGAGATAGAGCAGCGCGCTGCAATTGCCCGAACGCCTGCTGCGCGCCAATGCATGTTCCAGTTCTTCGATCAGGAAACGGCGGTTGGGCAGACCCGTCAGGTGATCGAAGTACGCCAGTTCATGGATGCGCCGTTCGGTGCGCTTGCGTTCGGTGAGATCGGTGTTCACGCCGGAGATGCGCACCGCCGTGCCGGCGTCGTCGCGCAGGACGAAGCCGCGCGAGAGGACTGACACGTAGTGCCCGTCCTGGTGGCGCAGCCGGAACTCGAGGCTGAAACTCTCGCGCGGGCTGGGTAGCAGCTCTGCAAGGTAATCCGTGATCATTGCGTCGTCGTCGGGATGCAGGAGGCGCCGCCATGCGCCGGAATCCTCGATGCCTTCCCCGCTGGCATAGCCCAGCATGTTCCACCAGCGCTCGGAGTAGTACACGTCGCCCGTGATCAAGTCCCAGTCCCAAGGCGCATCCGTAGATCCCTTCAGCACGAGCCGCAACCGCTCTTCCGATTTTTGCAAGGATTGCTGGGCAACTTTCAGCGCCGTGCAATCGGTGAAGCAGACGACGACCTGCTGAAGTTGACCTGCGTCGCCGTATTCGGGGTAGGCATTACACAGCAGCCAGCGCGTCGGACCGTTACCGGCAATGCCTGAGACCTGACCGGAAAGTTTTTTGCCTGTGCTCAGGACTATATTCGCAGGAAACTCTTCGCGTGGCCGGGGCGAGCCATCGTCACGTAGTACGGTCCAGGCTCCTCCACTGGGATCAATGCCGAGCAGTTCGCCTTCGCTCTGCCCTAGAAGTTCTTGCGCAAGGCGATTGACAGAGACGATACGACCGTCCGCGGCATGCACGACGACGCCCGCCGGCAAATGATCGTGCAGTGCGTCCAGACGGCGCAAAATGTCCGCTGAGGAGGTGGAATCCATGTCGATTGGGACTCAACAAATGGAATAAAGCAGGAGTGTAAATACTAGCAGTTTTACCGTCCGAAAGAGGTTTCACCGACATCCGTTTCGGACGTACTTCGCGGTTCGTTGGATGCGCCGGGCCCATGCGACAGAGCCGACATCCTGGGCCTAGCCGAAATCCGAGTCGAGCCTGCCCGCCTGCCCAAGTTCGAGCAGGCGATCCACCACGTGACGCACTTTCGGCCGCAGATGTACGGCACGCGGCCACACCGCATGCACGTCGATCCGGTGCCGCGTACACGCCTCCAGCACTACGGCGAGGTGTCCGTCTTCGATATGCCGGCGGAACAATGCTTCCGGCATCTGGCACAGGCCGAAGCCGGCCAGCGTCGCCTCGACCATCGCATCGGCATCGCCGATCTGGTAGGTCGCCGGCGGCATGAAGCGGGTTGCGGCGCCGTCCTCGTCGACGTGCCATGACAGCGGCTGTCCGCGCCTGTGTCCGACAATGCAGCGATGCGCCGCAACGTCATCCAGGCGCCGCGGCGTCCCGAACCGCGCCAGGTAGCCGGGCGTCGCGCAGATCACCCAACGGTGGCTGGTCAGCTTGCGCGCGATGATGTCGCTGGAATCCTCGATCGGACCAAATCGGATGGCCAGGTCGACACCTTCCTCGATGAGGTCGATTACACGGTCCGTGAAGGTCAAGGTCAGTTCCAGGGCCGGGTAGCGCTCGGCGATGTCGAGCAATACCGGCAGGACGACACGGCGCCCGAACGCGGCTGGCATGTCCACCCGCAGACGCCCCGCCGGTTCGGCAAGCCGCGTGCCGAGGTTGCTCTCCGCTTCGCCAATCTCGTCCAGTGCCGCGGCGCACACCGCGTAATAGGCCTGCCCATCCGTGGTGAGGCTCAGGCGCCGGGTCGTCCGATAGAACAGTTTGACGCCGAGCCGTTCCTCCATGCGGGCGATCGCCTTGCCGACCGCAGACTTCGATATCCCGAGCAATTCTCCCGCCTCGGTAAAGCTGGCCGAGCGCGCCACTGCGACGAATGTCGCGATGCCGCTTAGCGATTCCGCAGTCACCATATGTCCCCCTGAAAAGCAGGATTGTAGACAAATAGTAGACAGAGTGGTGCATTCAAGACTGTTTATTGTGGTGTGGCGCTACCTTAAGCTGTGGTCTTTCACAGTTGGAGAGCACCATGAAACATACCGAACAACAACAACGTACCATCCTGTTACTGGGGGCATCACGCGGCATTGGCCTCGGCCTCGTTACCGAATACCTTGCACGTGGATGGCGCGTCATCGCGACCCAGCGGAGCCTGACCGTAGCGCCCGCACTGTGCGAACTCGCGGCCGGCGCCGATGGCGCGCTGACCATCCTGAGCGCGGACATCGATCGTCCGGACGATATCGCCGCACTCGCGGGCCGCCTGGAAGGCATCACGCTGGATCTGCTGTTCGTCGTGGCCGGTGTCAGCGACGACCCGAACCAGACCATCGGTCAGATTTCCACCGACGAATTCATCCGCGTCATGGTCACGAACGCGCTCAGCCCTTTGCGCGCCATCGAACGGCTGGCGGGCCATGTGCACGCCAATGGCTCGATCGCGGTCATGAGTTCTGCCCTGGGCAGCGTCGCAGGCAACACCACGGGTGGTTACGAGACCTACCGCGCCAGCAAGGCAGCATTGAACATGCTCATGCGCAGCTACGCGGCCCGGGCCGGCGGAAACCGTTCGCTGCTGGCGCTGATGCCGGGCTGGGTCAAGACCGACATGGGCGGGCCTGACGCGCCGGTCGAAGTGAAGGACAGTACCGCCGGTCTTGCCGACACCATCGAAAAACACGCGGGCCAGCCCGGGCTCGTGTTCGTCGACTACCAGGACAATCAGATCGCCTGGTAACACCATCATTGTTCAACCTCTTCAAAGGATAGACACCATGCCAGTCGTTCGCGTTACCTGGTTTGAAGGCAAGGAAGCCAGGGAAAAGGAAGCCGTTGCCAAGGACATCACCGACAGCATCGTCGCGCATACCGGCACCGATGCCAAATACATCTACGTCATTTTCGAAGACGTGAAACCTTCGGATTGGGCCGGTGCCGGCAAGCTCTATGGCTGACGACCTGTACTGGATTTTCACGCTGAAGGTCGGGCCGGGAAAATTCGGGGAGTTTCGCGTGCTGGTGGCCGATATCGTTGCCGCGAGCCGGGAGGAATCCGGTACCCTCGCCTACCAGTACAGCGTCAACGCAGACGAGACGGTAGTCCACATCTACGAGCGCTATCGTGACTCCGCCGCCTTCGTCGCCCATGTCGAACAGACCTTCAGCCGCTTCGCCGAGCGCTTCCTGAAGCTGGTCACGGTATCGTCCCTCATCGTCTATGGGGCCCCGGATGCGGCTGCCCGCAAGGCACTGGATGGCTTCAACGCGACATATATGACATTGTTCGACGGTTTCGCCCGCTGAAGCATGCAGCGGGGCGCCCCCTTGCGGAAGTGCCTGCCCGGCCACGCGTCCGGCGGGCTTTCGCATCCACGCCGGCGTGCGCGCGACGGCGGCGTCCCCTGCAACAAAACGCAATAATCGGCAATATAACTTTGCACGCTTTTGTTCCTTAGAAGGAACTTTCAACGGATCATGCCGGCCAATATCGGCTATAGTTACGCCAACCTGTGCGGCGTCCGCCGCATCAGCGCTCTTCGACCGACATCATTGTTTCGCATGCTCAACGCCTGTCGCACCCGTTACGGGACGCCTGATATCCGGCGGCGCACCGTCGCGCGGTCGCAATGCTGGCGCGCACTCGCGGCTGCGGTCATGGCCGTCGCGACGGCCGCGCAAGCACAGGACATGCGTGTCCTGCACTGGTGGACATCGAACAGCGAACGCATGGCATCCGACACGATCGCGGCCGCGGCGCGGCGCGCGGGCATCGGCTGGAT
>Ga0187844_10000259_pt1 | contig 40729 bp, 32 predicted proteins | sample SpaLakP09_SKY_50_FD_134517 | JGI IMG/M metagenome (GOLD analysis project Ga0187844, IMG submission 134517) | Oligotrophic lake water microbial communities from Sparkling Lake, Wisconsin, USA - SP09_SKY_50 | ecosystem: Environmental > Aquatic > Freshwater > Lake | place: USA: Sparkling Lake... | reverse complement strand
CATGAAGGGCACCAGCGGCGACTTGGTCGTCTTCGATACTTTCTTGAACATGGTGAAGAAGCGTTCCGTATAGTCGCGCCCGTAGTTGGGCGGCATGCGCATGCCGACCAGCAGCACGCGCGCGCGGCTCTTTTGCGCCATGTCGATCATCGATCGCAGGTTCGCTTCGGCTGCCGCCACGGGCTGGCCGCGCAGGCCGTCGTTGGCGCCCAGTTCAATGACCAGGATGTCGGGCTTGTACTGCGCCAGCAGGGCCGGCAGGCGCATGCGCCCGCCGGTCGTGGTTTCACCGCTGATGCTGGCATTGACCAGGGCGACCTCGATTTTTTCGTCCTTGAGCTTTTTTTCCATCAGCGCCACCCAGCCGGCGCCGCGCACGAGGCCATATTCGGCAGACAGGCTGTCACCGAGCACAAGCACTGTTTTTGGTGCAGAATGGGCGAAGGCCGATGCGGAGAGCAGGAGCACACCGCAGATTGACCATTTTTTGAGAATAACAAGCATGCGTGACATTCCTGAAGCTTCCAATAGTTACGTTTCCGGTACGGTAAATATGCCGGCGATCCAGGTCATCGACCTGTCCAAGCGCGTGGCCGACGCCAGCGGCGAGCTCACCATCCTGCACAGCGTGGATTTTACAGTGCAAGCGGCCGAGACGCTTGCCATTGTGGGCGCTTCCGGATCGGGCAAATCCACCCTGCTCGGATTGCTGGCGGGGCTGGACAGCCCGTCGAGCGGCAAGGTGATCCTGGCGGGCGACGATATTTTCGCGCTCGACGAAGATGGCCGCGCCCGGCTGCGCATGGCCAAGCTGGGCTTCGTGTTCCAGTCCTTCCAGCTGCTGGCCCATTTGAACGCGCTTGAAAACGTGATGCTGCCGCTCGAACTGCGCGGCGAAGACGATGCCAAGGACAAGGCGGCCGCCATGCTGGGCCGGGTAGGGCTGTCGAGCCGCCTGAAGCACTATCCCAAGTACCTGTCGGGCGGCGAGCAGCAGCGCGTGGCCCTGGCGCGCGCCTTCGTCACCGAGCCGCCGCTGCTGTTTGCCGACGAACCCACAGGCAGCCTCGATGCGGCCACCGGCGAAGCAGTCATCGGGCTGATGTTCGAACTGAATCGCGAACGCGGTTCGACCCTGGTGCTGGTGACCCACGATCCGTCGATCGCGGCGCGCTGCGCACGCACCATCACCATCGCCGCCGTCCGCATCGTCAGCTGACCAGGCGGTTCAATACGGCGCGCACGGCCACCGGCAGCTCGCCGGCCGTCATGCCTATCGGTCCGCAGCCCTGTTCCACCAGCAGGTCGGCCGCGGCGCCATGCATCCACACCGCGCCCAGCGCGGCTTCCCAGGCCGGCCAGCCTTGCGCCAGCAGGCTGCCGCACACGCCGGCCAGCACGTCGCCCGTGCCGGCCGTGGCCATCCCCGGGTTGCCGGTGCGGTTGATGACGGCCATGCCCGATGCGTTGGCCACGACCGTGCCCGATCCCTTGAGGACGACAATGGCATTGAAGCGCGCCGCCAGTTCACGCGCGGCCGCCAGGCGGTCGCCCTGGACCACGGCCGTGGTCACGCCAAGCAGGCGGGCCGCTTCCAGCGGATGGGGCGTCAGGATGGCGCCGCGTACGGCTAGCTGGCGCGCGGCGATCAGGTTCAGGGCGTCGGCATCCAGGACCAGCGGCGACGTGCCGTCCAGGGCCTTCTGGAGCACCCTGAGGGCCGTTTCCGAGCTGCCCATGCCCGGCCCGAGCACCAGGGTGCTGGCGCTGCCGTCGTAGCTGGCCGCGTCCCTAAACATGATTTCGGGCTGGATGCTGTCGAAGGACGGTCCCGGGTCGATCGCGGCAATGAACACGCGCCCCGCGCCGGCAAACAGTGCGGCGCGCGCGGCCAGGACCGGCGCGCCCGCCATGCCATTGGCGCCGCCGACAATGGCCACGTCGCCGAAACTGCCCTTGTGCGCATTGTGCGGGCGGCGCACGAGGCTGTGCGCGAACAGTGCCACCTCGTTCAGCTGGGCCGACGCTTCCGGCAGCGCCACGCCCAGCTGCGCCACCAGCACCTCGCCCGCATGGTCGCGGCCCGCCAGCGTATGCAGCCCGGGCTTGTCGCCGATGAAGGTGATGGTGCGGCTGGCATGGACGGCAATGCCGATGACCGCGCCGCTGTCGGCATCCAGGCCGCTCGGCGTATCGAGCGCCAGCACCGGGCAGGAGAGGGCGTTGACCGCTTCGATCAGTTCGCGCGCGCGGCCTTCCGGCGCCCGTCCCAGGCCGATGCCGAACAAGCCGTCGATCACCAGGCCCCACCCTTCGCCCGCCTGCATGGCGTCGATGAAGCGCGCATCGCTGGCCTGGGCGCGGGCCAGGGCGCGCGCCGTTTCGGGCGCCACGGCGCCGCTTCCGGCGAGGTGGATGATGCAGACCTCGACCCCGGCCTGCGCCAGGTTGGCCGCCGCCTCCAGGGCATCGCCGCCATTGTTGCCCGGCCCGGCCAGCACCAGGACCGGCTGCCCGGCCATCATGTCGTGCGCGGCCGATGCCGCCGCCAGTCCGGCGCGCTGCATCAGCGTGCCGGGTGGAAGCGTGGCGGCGGCCGCCTGTTCGATATCCCGTATTTCGGCAACGCTGTAGAGTGGATTCATTTCAGGTACCTTTGTATTGCGGTCAATATTGCGTCATCCTCATTATATTCCCGATAAAATTTTGAGCCCGCCGCTCTACAATAGCGCACACACAAATTTGGGGATTCATATGGACTGGCAATTCTGGATTGACCGCGGCGGCACCTTCACCGACATCGTTGCGCGCCAGCCTGACGGACGCCTGATCACTCACAAGTTGCTGTCCGAAAATCCGGAGCAATACCGCGATGCCGCCGTTGCCGGCATCCGCCACCTGCTGGGCCTGTCCGCCACCGACGCCATTCCCGTGGCCGCCATCGAGGCGGTGAAGATGGGCACCACGGTCGCCACCAATGCCCTGCTCGAACGTAAGGGCGAACCGACCGCGCTGGCCATCACGCGCGGTTTTCGCGACGCGCTGCGCATCGCCTACCAGAACCGCCCGCGCATTTTCGACCGCCATATCGTGCTGCCCGAACTGCTGTACAGCCACGTCATCGAAGTCGATGAACGCATTGGCGCGCACGGCGACGTGCTGCAGGCGATCGATGAAAACGCCACCCGCGCAGCGCTGCAGGCTGCCTACGACCAGGGCTTGCGTTCGCTGGCCATCGTCTTCATGCACGGCTACCGCTTCACCGCGCACGAGGCAGCCACGGCCCGCATCGCGCGCGAGATCGGCTTCACCCAGGTTTCGGTGTCGCATGAAGTAAGCCCCATGATGAAGCTGGTGGCGCGCGGCGATACCACCGTCGTCGACGCCTACCTGTCGCCCATCCTGCGCCGCTACGTCGACCAGGTGGCGGGCCAGATGCCGAACGTGAATCTGCAGTTCATGCAGTCGAACGGCGGCCTGACCAACGCTCGCACCTTCCAGGGCAAGGACAGCATCCTGTCCGGCCCCGCGGGCGGCATCGTGGGCATGGTGCGCGCCAGCCAGCTGGCCGGCTTCGAGCGCGTGATCGGCTTCGACATGGGCGGCACCTCGACCGACGTATCGCATTTTTCGGGCGAATTCGAACGCGTGTTCGAAACCCAGGTCGCGGGCGTGCGCATGCGCGCGCCGATGATGAGCATCCATACCGTGGCCGCCGGCGGCGGATCGATCCTGCATTTCGACGGCAGCCGCTATCGCGTCGGGCCGGACAGCGCCGGCGCCAATCCGGGTCCGGCCAGCTATCGCCGCGGCGGCCCGCTTGCCGTCACCGACTGCAATGTCATGCTCGGCAAAATCCAGCCAGCCCATTTTCCGAAAGTGTTCGGTCCCGACGCCAGCGCCGCACTTGATCCTGATGCCGTGCGCGCCGCGTTCGAAGCCATGGCCCGCGACATCGGCGCGGCAACCGGCGCCACGCCGGCGCCCGAAGCGGTGGCCGACGGTTTCATCCAGATCGCGGTCGGCAATATGGCCAACGCCATCAAGCAGATCTCGGTCCAGCGCGGCCACGACGTCACCGAATACGCGCTCACCAGCTTTGGCGGCGCGGGCGGGCAGCACGCCTGCCTGGTGGCCGACGCCCTGGGCATGAAGACGGTTTTCGTCCATTCGCTGGCCGGCGTCATGTCGGCCTACGGCATGGGCCTGGCCGACCAGAGCGCCATGAAGGAGTCCGCCGTCGAAGTGCGCCTGGCCGACAGCTCGCCCGAGCAGCTTGAAGCGCGCCTGAACGCGCTGGGCGAGACCGTCGTTGGCGAGCTGGAGGCCCAGGGCGTGGCCAGCGAACGCATACGCCTGGTGCGCCGCGTGCACCTGCGCTACGAAGGCACCGATTCGGCCATCATCGTCCTGTTCGGCGACCTTGCGTCCATGAAGTCCCAGTTCGTCAGCGCCTACAAGAAGCGCTTCTCCTTCCTGATGCCGTCCAAGGGCCTGGTGGTGGAGGCGGTATCGGTCGAAGCGATCGGCGCGTCCGACGCGCCTGCCGAAACCTTCGCGCCGGCCGCGCCACGCGACGGCGCGCTGACAGCCCACGAAACCGTGCAAATGTACGGCGCCGGCCGCTGGCACGCGACGGGCCTGTTCCGCCGTGCCGACATTCGCATCGGCGACATCATGCGTGGTCCGGCCATCATCGCCGAAGACAATGCCACTACGGTGGTCGAACCGGGCTGGCAGGCGGAGGTGACGCCGCACAACCACCTGGTGCTGCACCGTGTCGAAGCCATGCCCGAACGGCGCGCCATCGGCACCACGGCGGACCCGGTCATGCTCGAGATCTTCAACAACCTGTTCATGTCGATCGCCGAACAGATGGGCCTGCGCCTGCAGAACACGGCCTACTCGGTCAACATCAAGGAACGCCTGGACTTCAGCTGCGCCATCTTCGACGCCGACGGCAACCTGATCGCCAATGCGCCGCACATGCCGGTGCACCTGGGCTCCATGGGCGAGAGCATCAAGACCGTCATGCAGCGCAACGCCGGCGCCATGCGTCCGGGCGACGTCTTCATGCTCAACGATCCCTACAACGGCGGCACGCACCTGCCCGACGTGACGGTGATTACGCCGGTATTCGACGAAGCCGGCCGCGACATCCTGTTCTACGTCGGTTCGCGCGGCCACCACGCCGACATCGGCGGCAGCACGCCCGGTTCCATGCCGCCCGATTCGGTGTCCATCGACCAGGAAGGCGTGTTGATCGATAACTTCAAGCTGGTCGACGGCGTCGACGGCCTGCTGCGCGACACCGAAGCGCGCGCGCTGCTGGCCGGCGCCCGCTACCCGGCCCGCAATCCGGACCAGAACATGGCCGACCTGCGCGCCCAGGTGGCCGCCAACCAGAAGGGCGTGGACGAACTGCGCAAGATGGTGGCCCACTTCGGCCTCGACGTCGTGCAAGCCTACATGGGCCACGTGCAGGACAATGCCGAAGAAGCCGTGCGCCGTGTGATCACCGCCCTCAAGGACGGCCAGTACACGGTCAAGCTCGATAATGGCGCCCAGGTGCAGGTGGCTATCCGCGTCGACCAGGCCAGCCGCAGCGCTTGCATCGACTTTACCGGTACCTCCGGCCAGCTGCCCAACAACTTCAACGCCCCGTCGGCCGTGTGCATGGCGGCCGTGCTGTACGTGTTCCGCACCCTGGTCGACGACGAAATTCAGCTCAATGCCGGCTGCCTCAAGCCGCTCGAGGTCATCATTCCGCCTGGCTCGATGCTCAATCCGCATTATCCGGCGTCCGTGGTCTCCGGTAACGTGGAAACCTCGACCTGCATCACCAACGCCTTGTACGGCGCGCTGGGCGTGATGGGCGCATCGCAGGGAACGATGAACAACTTCACCTTCGGGAATGCGCGCTACCAGTATTACGAAACCATTTCGGGCGGCTCCGGCGCCGGGCAAGGCTATGACGGCACCGACGTGGTCCAGACCAATATGACCAATTCGCGCCTGACCGATCCCGAAATCCTGGAATTCCGCTTTCCGGTGCGGCTGGAATCGTACGAGATCCGGCATGGCTCGGGCGGGGCAGGGCGCTGGCATGGCGGCAACGGCGGGATACGCAAGGTGCGCTTCCTGGAGCCGATGACGGCCGCCATCCTGTCCAACAACCGCGTGCATGCGCCGTTCGGCATGGCCGGCGGCAGTCCCGGCGCCACAGGCATCAATTCCGTGGTCCGGGCCGACGGCAGCGTGGAACTGCTGGCGCATATCGGCAAAACCGACATGGCGGCCGGCGACATGTTTGTCATCGAAACCCCGGGCGGCGGCGGATTCGGGCCTGCGTGCGCTACACTGCGTGCTTCTTGAATTAACTGGAATCGATCTTGGACGAACGCGCCCCGATTGCTCCCCCGAAAACCGAGCCTACCCTCGGCCACGACGCGGATACGCCATTTGCATCGCTCGAGCAGCTGCATATCGCCGGTGACGACAAGCCGTCCTGGCTGTCCGATCCCGAACCCGAGGGCTTCTGGAGCAAGCGCGTGATGGCGTTTGCCGCTGCCGCCGTTGCCGCAGGACTGGTCGTCGCAGGCGCAGTCTGGTACAGCAAGGAACAGAAGTCGCAACAGGCGCTGGAAGTGGTGGCGCGCAGCGCGCCGGTTGTCGCTGCGCCGGAGTTGCCGGCGCCGCCACCGCCGCCCCCTGTCGTCGAGCCGGTCGCCGAACCGGTCGTCGAAAGCACGATCCCGCCGCTGGTGACGCTGCCGCCCGAGGAAGTCGGAACGCCGGCGCCCGTTGTCCGCAAAGCCGTCGCGAAGGCGCCTGTGAAAGTGGCCAAGGCGGTTCGCAAGCCGCTACCGGTAAAGAAAGCCGTGGCCGCCAGGCCCGTCGCGAAGAAAGCCGCGGTCGCCAGGCCTGTCGTGAAGAAAGCCGCCGTCGCCAAGCCCGTCGTGAAGAAGCCCGTGGCCAAAATCCTGCCGAAAAAAACGGCGGCCAAAGCGGCGGTGCGCAAGCCTAAACCGGTCGCCCCGCGTGCCAAGGCAGTGGTGGCCAAGCGCCTGTGCAAAAAGGGCGAACTGGCCCGCAACTGCAAGGCGGCTTAGGTCGAGATGCCGTACTTGCGGCGCGCCGCAAGGTAATCGTCGTTCAGTACACCAAGCAGGGGATGGTCCGGATCGAGCTTGCGGATGGTCTCGATCTGGGTGTGGCACACTTCCGCCAGCGGATGGTCCCATCCCAGCTCGCCCAGCTGGCGCAGGATGCCGTTGGTCACGGCGATCATCACCTGCAGGTTCCCCGGCGACATGTGCAGCGCTTCGAGCAGGGTCTGCACCGCGCCTTTGAGGTCGCCCATATTCGTTTTTTCCGTTGCCAGGTTGAGCAGGCCCTGGGCCTGCTGCTTGAGCTGGACGCCCATGCCGTCGGCCAGGTCGGGCCGTCCGGCCTTGACGAACACGCTCATCGCCTGCTGCATCGACACGCCGCTGTCGACGTCGTTCATCACCGCCAGCATGACTTCCGACGCTTCCTTGTCAAGGTTGTTCGATAAGCAACTCTTGGCCAGGCCGATTTTCAGCCCGCTCGACAGGCCACCGGTGCCGCGCACCGCGCCCACGGCCGAATTGAGTTCGGTCAGGGTGGCGTCCTTGTTGCCGGCCAATTCGTGCAGCATGGCCACCGAAATCGACTTGCAGACGTCGACGGCGGCATTGCCGCGCAGGGACTTTTCCATGTCGCGAATCACGCCGCTGGCCTGGGTGGGATCGCCCTTCTTGATCAGGGTCTTGACCAGGTTGACGTGGTCCTCGGGATTACGGAATTCGGAGTACTTGGCCTTGGCCACGACCAGCTTGAACGACTTTTCGGCTGCCGCCACGTCGCCCGCCTCGTAGGCGACTTCGCCAAGCTTGCGCAGGCGCCGCACCACATGCGGCGAAATGGAGACCGCTTCTTCCAGCACCTTCTGGGCCGCGGCATGGTTGCCGGCGGCCTCGTGGCAGCGCGCCAGCAGGTCGTAGGCGGCCATCAGCTTGGGGTTGATCTGGACCAGGCGCGTGACCTCGGCCTCGGCTTCTTCGACCCGGCCTTCGGCAAACAGGGTGCGCGCCAGGCCAAGATGGGCCCAGCCGATCGGCTTGAGCGCCAGCACGGCCACGTAGATTTCTTCGGCCTCGGTCAATTCGCCCAGGCTGACATGCAGTTCGGCGCGCAGGCGCGCGAAATCGGCCGCATAGCGGGGATTGGACGCTTCGGCGGCGGCGCAGGACTTGATGGCTTCGCGCAGGTTGCCCTGGCCGATCAGCTGGTAGACCGGTAAGAACGCCGTGCGCCGGTCGATGGCGCGGGTGATGCGCTGGTTCAGCACATCGACCGTGAAAGGCTTGAGGATGTAGTCGGTCGGGGTCAGTTCGGCCGCACTGACCACCTTGCTGTAGATGCCTTCGGACGTGATCATGATGAAGATGGTCCACAGCCCGATCAGCTTGTGGTGGCGCAGGTCTTCCAGCAGCTGCTGCCCGTCCTGGCCGTCGTCGGTGCCGCTGCCAAGGTCGTATTCGCACAGGATGATGTCGTAGGAACGCTTGGACAGCTGCTTGATGGCTGTCCCGGAACTGACGGCGAATTCGATCTTGGTGATATTCGCCTGGATCAGCATGTTCTGCAGGCTGCCCCGCATCCCGGGGTTAGGATCGATCACCAATACCGACAGATTGCTATTATCTTGCATCGTTTTCCACTCTCGTGTCCCCGTTTTGGCGAGCTTAAGTCATTAACGGCCCGCCCCGCAAAGTCTTGAAACTCTAAGATACGCTATTGTCCATGCTGCTGTCGATGGTGCAACGCGGTATAATGTCGGCCTAAAGGATTTCAGCATCACTCGTATATCAGCCGTCATTCCCGCGCAGGCGGGAATCTATAGCACCTATGAGCAGACGTGCCATGGATTCCCGCCTGCGCGGGAATGACGTACTTAACCTGCAGCCACGCTGCATCAGCCAAGTCCAATCATGTTGATTCTGCCGGGTTCCAATGCCCTTTCCGCCTTTCGTAGCCAACGCCTCCTGAGCCAACTGCAAGCCGCCGCGCCTGCAATTGCCGCGGTCCAGGCACGCTTTTATCACTTTATCGATACCAGCGCGCCGCTGTCGGTTGACGATACTGCCCGCCTGACTGCCATGCTGACCTACGGCGAACCCGCCCAGGCCAGCGCCAGCGAAGGCGCCATTGAGGAGTTTTTCGTCATTCCGCGCCTGGGCACCATTTCGCCCTGGGCCTCGAAAGCGACCGATATCGCGCATAACTGCGGCATGGTCCATGTCCACCGCATCGAGCGCGGCGTGGCCTTCACGGTTCACCTGAAGGCCGGCTTCCTGGGCACCGGCATCGGCGCCCACAAGCACCTGTCGAAGGACGAAACCGAGGCCGTGGCCGACCTGCTGCACGACCGCATGACCGAAAGCGTGCTGCGCAACGCCGACGACGCGTCCAACCTGTTCCGCGAACTCGAAGCCAAACCCTTCGAATCGATCGATGTCCTGGGCGTCGGCAAGCACGCGCTGGAAAAGGCCAATACCGACCTTGGCCTGGCCATGTCGTACGACGAAATCGACTACCTGCTGGACGCCTTCACCAAGGCCAAGCGCAATCCGACCGACGTCGAACTGATGATGTTCGCGCAGGCGAACAGTGAACACTGCCGCCACAAGATCTTCAACGCCGACTGGATCGTCGACGGCGTGGCGCAGGAAAAATCGCTGTTCCAGATGATCAAGAACACGCACCAGCTGCAGCCCAAGGGCACCATCGTCGCCTACAGCGACAATTCGTCGATCATGGAAGGGGCCACCGTCACGCGCTTCTATCCGCGCGGAGCAGGGCACGAATACGCCCCGTCGACGGAACTGACGCACACGCTGATGAAAGTGGAAACCCACAATCACCCGACCGCCATTTCGCCATTCCCGGGCGCCTCCACCGGCGCCGGCGGCGAAATCCGCGACGAAGGCGCGACCGGCCGCGGCGCCAAGCCGAAGGCCGGCCTGACCGGCTTCACCGTGTCGAACCTGATGATCCCGGACGCCGTGCGCCCATGGGAAAACGCCGCCAGCGTCACCGCGCCCATGCACGAGCGCCAGGCCAGCCCCGCCTACGGCAAGCCTGACCGCATCGCCTCGCCGCTGCAGATCATGATCGAAGGCCCGCTCGGCGGCGCCGCGTTTTCCAATGAATTCGGACGTCCCGTCCTGGGCGGCTACTTCCGCACCTACGAACAGAACGTCGGGCGCCTGGTCGCCGGCGGCCCGGACACCGTGTACGGCTACCACAAGCCGATCATGATCGCGGGCGGCATCGGCAATATCGCCGGCCAGCACACGCACAAGAACGACATCCCGGTCGGCAGCCTGCTGATCCAGCTGGGCGGCCCGGGCATGCGCATCGGCATGGGCGGCAGCGCCGCGTCGTCCATGACCACCGGCAGCAACACGGCCGACCTGGACTTCGACTCGGTCCAGCGCGGCAATCCCGAGATGGAAAGGCGCGCGCAGGAAGTGATCAACGCGTGCTGGCAGATGGGCGCGGACAATCCGATCATCTCGATCCACGACGTGGGCGCGGGCGGCCTGTCGAACGCTTTCCCTGAAATTACCAACGACGCCAAGCGCGGCGCCATTTTCGACCTGCGCAAGATCCCGCTCGAAGAAAGCGGCATGTCGCCGAAAGAAATCTGGAGCAACGAGTCGCAGGAACGCTACGTGCTGGCCATCGCACCGGAAAGCCTGCCGCTGTTTACCGCCATGTGCGAACGCGAACGCTGCCTGTTCGCCGCCGTCGGCGTGGCCACCGAAGAACGCCAGCTCAAACTGGTCGACCCGGAGCAGAACAATGCGCCGGTCGACATGCCGATGGACGTCCTGCTCGGCAAGCCGCCAAAAATGACGCGCGACGTGCACCACGTGCACAATGCATTCCCGGCCATCGACCTGACCGGCCTGGACCTGGCCGACGTCGCCAGGCGCGTGCTGCTGCTGCCGACCGTGGCCGACAAGTCCTTCCTGATCACCATCGGCGACCGTTCGGTCGGCGGCACCACCGTGCGCGACCAGATGGTCGGTCCGTGGCAGGTCCCCGTGGCCGATTGCGCCGTCACCGCCATGAGCTTCGAAGGCTACCTGGGCGAAGCGATGGCCATGGGCGAACGCACGCCGCTGGCGGTCATCAACGCCGCAGCGTCGGGCCGCATGGCCGTGGGCGAAGCGGTGACCAACATCGCCGCCGCGCCGATCAAGGATATTTCCGACATCAAGCTGTCGGCCAACTGGATGGCCGCCTGCGGCCAGCCTGGCCAGGACGCAGCCCTGTTCGACACCGTCAAGGCCGTCGGCATGGAACTGTGCCCGGCGCTGGGTATCAGCATCCCGGTCGGCAAGGATTCCCTGTCGATGCGCACCACCTGGAATGACGACGGTTCGAAAGCGGTCACGTCGCCGGTATCGCTGATCGTGTCCTCGTTCGCGCCGGTGTACGACATCCGCCGTTCGCTGACCCCGCAAATTCAAAGCGACGCTGGCGACACGGTCCTGATCCTGCTGGACCTGGGCCGCGGCAAGAACCGCCTGGGCGCTTCGGCCCTGTCGCAAGTGACCCAGCAGCTGGGCAACGACGCGCCGGACGTCGACAGCGCGGAAGACCTGAAAGCCTTCTTCACCGCCATCCAGCAGTTGAATGGCGACGGCAAGCTCCTGGCCTACCACGACCGTTCCGACGGCGGCCTGTTCGCCACCCTGTGCGAAATGGCCTTCGCCGGCCGCAGCGGCCTGTCGGTCAACCTCGACATCCTGACCATGGAAGGCGAGCATGCCGCCGACTGGGGCGATGCCAAGAACTGGACCGGCCAGGTGGCCGAGCGCCGCAACGAACTGACCCTGCGCGCACTGTTCAATGAAGAACTGGGTGCAGTCATCCAGGTCCGCGCCGACGACAAGAGCGCCGTCATGAACGTGCTGCGCGAGCACAATCTTGGTGCCTGCAGCCATATCATCGGCAAGCCGAACGAGCGTGGCGTGATCGAATTCACCCGGGACGCGAAGGTCGTCTACACCGAACAGCGCAGCGCCTTGCACCGCCTGTGGAGCGAAACGAGCTGGCGCATCGCACGCCTGCGCGACAATCCGGAATGCGCCGACGCCGAATTCGACCGCCTGCTGGACGTGGCCGATCCTGGTATCACGCCGAAACTGACCTTCGATCCGAGCGAAAACGTGGCCGCGCCATTCCTGGCCACCGGCGTGCGTCCGCGCGTGGCGATCCTGCGCGAGCAGGGCGTCAATTCGCACATCGAAACGGCATGGGTGATGCACCAGGCGGGGTTTGCCGCGGTCGACGTCCACATGAGCGACCTGATTGCAGGTCGTGCCAAACTGGCCGACTTCCAGGGCATCATCGCCGTGGGCGGTTTCTCGTACGGCGACGTGCTGGGCGCGGGCGAAGGCTGGGCCAAGACCATCCTGTTCAACGACAAGCTGGCGGAGCAGTTCGCGCAATTCTTCGCGCGCGGCGACACCTTCGGCCTCGGCGTGTGCAACGGTTGCCAGATGATGAGCAACCTGAAAGCCATGATCCCGGGCGCGCAAGCGTGGCCCAAGTTCACCCGCAACAAGTCGGAACAGTTCGAAGCGCGCTTCGCGATGGTTGAAGTGCTCGAATCGCCGTCGATCTTCTTCAACGGCATGGCCGGCACCCAGGCGCCGATCGCCATCGCCCACGGCGAAGGCTACGCCGACTTCTCGCAAACAGGCGATGCCGATGCCGTCATCAAGGCCCTGTGCTTTGTCGACAACCGCGGCGCGGCCACCGAAGCGTATCCGTTCAATCCGAACGGTTCGCCACAGGGCTTGACCGCTGTGACGACCGCAGACGGGCGTTTCAGCGTCATGATGCCGCACGCCGAACGCGTATTCCGCTCGGTGCAGCAATCCTGGCATCCGGCCGCCTGGGGCGAGGATTCTCCATGGATGCGCATGTTCCGCAACGCGCGCAAATTCATCGGGTAGGGGTAGACTAGGGGGGAGCAGAAATGCTCCCCTTGTCGTTTCCGAAAGGCACGTATGCAGCGCATGCTTCGTGTTGGCGCATTCCTGTTGTGGACAGCCATGCTGCCCGCACTGGCAGCCGCGCCCGTGGTGACCGTCACCGGCCACCCCAACTGGCCGCCATTCTCGTGGCAAAGCGGTGACCGCATCGTCGGCATCGGGGCCGACCTGGCCGAGCTGGTGTTCAGCGATATCGGTCTCGACGTCGTATCGAAATCCAGCGGCAACTGGAAGCGCGCGCAGGCGCAGGCGGAGTTTGGCGCGGTCGACGTGCTGGTGGCGGCATACCGTACTCCGGAGCGCCAGCATTACTTGGCGTATCCGGAAACACCGTTCATGGAAGACGTGAATGTGGTGTGGGTGCGGGCCGGGAAGGCTTTCCCGTTCCGGAAATGGGACGACCTGGTGGGCCGGCGCGGCACCGCCATGCTGGGCGAGAGCTACGGCGAAGCCTTCGACCACTTCATTACCCAAAAGCTGACCATGGAGTGGGTCAGTACGCCCAGCCAGAGCCTGCAAAAGCTGGCCATGGGCCGTGTCGACTACTACCCCTTCAGCCTCCACGGCGGCAAGATCCAGGTCAAGCAGTTCAATTTCAGCGGCCGCATCGTCAACCTGCCGCATCCGATATCGACCGAGAACATCTACCTGGCCATCTCGAAAAAAAGTCCGTACGCGCGCTACCTGCCGCAGATCGAGGCGGCCATCGCCGCGCGGCGCGCCGACGGCAGCATCGAACGCCTGATCCGCAAGCACACGCCCTGACGACTAGCCGGGCCGCACGCGCCAGCAATCCACGTCGTTCATGCGCATGCGCCAGGCCTTGCCCTGCGCCGGGTGCGAGAACGCTATCCGGTCCGGCGTGTCTTTGGCGTCGCCCGGCTTGAACAGGCCGGGGGCCAGCGGCAGCAGGGGCACCAGGCCGCTGCGCCACAACTGGCCCTTGCGCAGCACGACCACGGTCTGGAAACCGTCGTCCCTGCGGTAGGTGCCCGCATAGCCATCCCATTCCTTCGGATAGCTGAATTCACGCGGGCCTTCGTAGCCGGCGCCGGCATACCAGTCGGCGCCGTAGAAAGCTTCCACTACCGGCGTCATGCCACCGCCGCTGCGGCCGAAGCCCAGGATGAACATGCTGAAGTCCGGGTGCAGGACCAGGAAACGGTCCGGCCCGCGCAATTCGAGCGGTACCAGCATGCCCTTATGCTTGAGGAACAGGTGCGCGCTGTCGGACAGGATGTCGAGCGTGCGGCCGTCGGCCATGGTGTAGATGCCAGCGTAGTCCTTCGAATTGGGGACCAGGCGCACGTCCACCGCTGCCGGCGCGGCCGGAAGCAGCTTGCCTTTCTGCGAGGCGCTCAGGGCTTCCACCGCGAATTTGGCCACTGCCGTGGGCCGGTAGCCGGACTGGCTATGGTTGGTCGAGACGTAGGCGCCGATGCCGGCGTCCATGTCGATGTACATGGCCGACGAAAAGGAGGGCATGCCGCCCGTATGGTGCAGCACGGCGCGGCCGTCGACCTGGTCGACGTGGATTCCGTAGCCATAGCCTGCATTCGGTCCAGGCTCGGCCGACCTGGTGTGCGCCGTGGTGAACAGCTTGAAGGCAGCCTCGGACACGATGCGCCCCTGCGGGCCCATGCCGCCGCGGGCCAGCATTTGCAGGTACAGCGCCATGTCGCCCGGGGTCGACGCGACCGAGCCGGCGGCGTTGTCAAATACCAGCATCGACGCTTCGCGCAGGCGTCCGCCGCGCGGATGCGGCCGGTCGTCGAACAAGGGTTCATAGCTGGTCGCCATACGCTCGCGGATGGCATTGCCGATGATGCCGGTGCTGTTGTTCATGCCCAGCGGCGCAAAGATCCTGGCCCGGATCGATTCATTGAAATCGCGGCCGTCGAGCTGCTCGATGAGGGCGCCCAGGATCTGGTAAGCGAAATTGGAATAGCTGTAGCGCTCTCCCGGCGCATAGCCCGGTTCGATGTCGGCCGCGGCGTCGGGCGGGAAGGCCATATTGGTGCGTGCCAGGCCCGAGGTGTGGGTCAGCAGGTCGTGCACGGTGATCGGGCGGAATGGCGACTTGATGCGCAGCCAGGGCAGGTAGGCCGCGATGGGCTGCTGGAAATCGAGCTTGCCTTCGTCGTGCAGTCCCAGCAGGACCAGGGCGACGAAGGATTTGCTGATCGAACCAACCTGGAACAAATGGCTGGTCGTCACCGGGGTTTTGAGCTTCAGGTCGTTCAAGCCGTAGCCGGAGGTGCCGATCACGGCAGCGCGGCTGGCCACGCCCAGGCTCATGCCCGGCACGTAGAATTCCTTCATGTGGTCGGCGATATAACTGTCGACCAGGGTGAAGGCCTTGCCGTTCTGGACGGCGCCGGGAATGGTGCGGGCGAGGGCGGAGGGAAGGGCCAGCAGGTTGGCGGCCCCCAGGGCGGCTACCGTGCCGAGCATGCGGCGGCGGGTCAACTGTGGGGTAGGCAAGGCTTGCTCCATGAATTTTCCGATCGGCAAGTTTATCACAGCGCGATTCAGCCCTTCTTTTTCGTGGCGCTCCCCTTTTTGCCTGCCTTTGGCGGCGACGCGGGCAGGCGTTTGGCGATGGCTTGCGCCTTGCCGGTCTCCCCGCCAGCGTCGTAGACCTGTTTCAGGCGCAGCAGGACGCTGTCGATTCCCGCCTTGTCCCGGGATGGTGCCGATTCCAGCATCGCCAGTATGCGCAGAAGAGACGATTCCGCCCCGCCGAAGTCGCCTTCCGCCAGTGCCAGCTTCGCGAGCGCATCGAGGCTTTCGACGATGGCGCCGGCGTTGGCGGGGTCCAGTTCGGCGCGTTTCAGCGCGCGTTGAAACAGGGGCAGGGACTCCGCATGGTTTTTCATGGCAAGGTGGACGAAAGCCAGTTCATGCTCCAATTCGATCACATCAGGGTGGTCCGGGCCATTGAATGGCAGCAGCGTCGCCAGGGCCTTTTGCAGCAAGGGCAGGGCGGCGGCATGCTCGCCTTTGCTGCGAAGCAATATTGCCATGGCAGTCGCGATGCGCTGAGGAATGCGCACGTCGAAACCAGGGTATTCGGCCCACAGGGCCAGCGCTGTGGCATAGGCTATTTCGGCCTGCGCGAGATTGCCAAGCGCGTGCTGCACTTCGCCGGCCTGGCCATGCAGCAAGGCCAGCCCGGAACCGACAGTGCGCAAATTCGCCTGCGCCTTGCGGAGGGTCTCGGCCGCCGCGATGGCCGCGGGGCCCGGTTCGGCCGCTGCGAGCTTGTTTTCCAGCGCCGCGATGGCGTCTTTGCCCTTGACGAATATCGCGTCAATGGACAAAATTTCGGCCTGGATCAGGGCCAATGCCTCCGGCAAGTCGCCTCTCCGAACGGCAGAGATCACCGCATCCTTGCGCCGCTGCTGTTCGCGATACCCCGGTGGATAGTTTGGCGCCTCAAGGAAGGGCGCGATCAATGCTTCCGCCTCGGCGAAGCGCATCTGGCGGTAGTAAGCCGCTGCGAGCTGGTAGCTCAGGCTGCGCGCCTGACCGCTTCCGGGCGGGACGCTGGCAATCCAGGTGCGCAAGGCCTCCAGCGTGGCTGGATGGTCGGCGCCGTGAGTGGCCTGTGCCTGGTTGTATGTGGCCTGTTGCGGCGACACCGGCGCTGGACTGGCAGGCGGCGCGGTCGACTGCATCAGCAGGGCGATGGACAAGATGAGGGTGTTGATCATTCCAGCGTCCAGACATATTGCATAAAGAAGATCGATTGCACAGGCCTGCCATTCAATGTCCCAGGACGGAACTGGCACTTTGTCATGGCTTCGAGGGCAGCCCGGTCCAGGTCCCGGAATCCCGAACTGCGGGCGACAACGCCGTCAAGGAGGACTCCGGTCGCCGCGATCGTCATGCGCATGGTCACCGTGCCCGTTTCCTCGTTGCGCAGCGAGGCTTTCGGGTAATTGGGCATGCGGCAAGTCCTGAAGTCGAGCACGTCGGCCGTTTGCTCGAGTCGCGCAAATTTGGGCGTGTAGTTTCCCGCGCTGGCCACGCCGCTGGCAAGCAGCGCATTGAGCAGAAGTAGCAATCTTGGTGGCATGGCCTGACCATTCAAAGGATAAAAAAAAAGCGCTTCCTGGGAAGCGCTTTCGTCGTGCTGCACCAAGCTTACTGGATCTTGGCTTTTTTCAGCAGTTCTTCGCGGAAGCCCTGCAGCTTGCGCTGTTGCAGCGATTCGGCGACTTGCTGCTTGACTTCTTCGAGCGGCGGAATCTTGGCCGGGCGGATGTCTTCCAGCTTGATGATGTGGAAACCGTGCTGCGACTTGACCGGGGTTTCGGAAACGCCACCTTTTTGCAGCGCGACCATGGCCTTCGAGAATTCAGCCACGTAGCCTGCCGGGCTCTGCCAGTCCAGGTCGCCGCCGTTGGCAGCCGAACCGTCTTTCGAGTTGGCCTTGGCCAGGTCTTCGAACTTGCTGCCGGACTTGATCTTGACGATCAGCGCTTTCGCTTCTTCTTCGGTCGGCACCAGGATGTGGCGGGCATGGTATTCCTTGTCGCCGATGATGGCCTTCTGGCGCTCGTATTCGGCCTTGATTTCAGCATCCTTGACCGGGTTCTTCTTGACGAAGTCGGCCAGCATGGCGTTGATGATGATGCTTTGCTTGGCGTTTTCCAGCGCTGCCTTGACGTCGGCACGGGTGCCGAAGCCTTGCTTGTCGGCTTCCTAGATCAGCACTTCGCGGCCGATCAGCTCGCGCTTGATGGCTTCGCGCAGTTGCGGCGAATCGGTCTGCTTGCCCTGGGCAACGTACTGCTTGACCGTCAGGTCGACTTTGGCAGTGCTGATAGGCTTGCCGTTGACGGTGGCGGCAACGGCAGAGCCTTTGTCGGCGGCGGGAGCTGCCTTCTGCGCGAAAGCAGGAGCGGCGGCGATGGCGATCAGGGCAAACATGAGGCGGGCTGGCTTGAACATCATTATTCAGATCCTATAAAATTTCAAAAGGTCACGCGTGCTGCTGATTACTTGATGACGGCCTTCTTGACCATCTGTTCCTGGTAGGCTTGCAGCTTCTGGCGCTGCATGGCTTCCGCGATCTGCGGCTTGACTTCTTCCAGTGCCGGCAGCTTGGCAGGGCGGGTGTCGTCCAGCTTGATGACGTGGAAACCGTTCGGGGTTTGCACCGGGGTTTCAGTGACAGCACCCTTGGCCAGGCCAACGAAGGCATCGCTGAAGTTTTTCGGGAAGGACGATGGGGTTGCCCAGTCCAGGTCGCCGCCGCTATTGGCCGAACCCGAATCCTTGGACGTCTTGGCCAGTTCTTCGAACTTGGCGCCGCCCTTGAGCTTGGCGATGATGGCCTTGGCTTCGGCTTCGGTCTCCACCAGAATATGACGAACGTGGTATTCCTTGTCGCCCGCTTGCGCCTTGTAGCGGTCGTATTCGGCGCTGATCTCGGCATCGGCGATCGGATTCTTGCGCGCGTATTCACCCATCAGCGCGCTGATGACGATGGTCTGGCGGGCCGTTTCCAGCGCTTGCTTGACTTCAGGCTTCTTGTCGTAGCCATCCTTGATGGCTTGCTGCACCAGCACTTCGCGGCTGATCAGGTCTTCGCTGATCTTGGCGCGCAGCTCCACCGAATCCGGTTGCTGGCCCTGGGCCACAACCTGCTTGACGATGGCGTCAAGGCGCGCGGTCGGGATGGCTTTTCCATTCACTACTGCAACATTTTGAGCAAATGCGGGCATTGCGGCGACAGCGATCAGTACTAACAGCAAACGGGCAGGCTTAAAGGTCATTATTCAATTCCTGATTGGGGAAAGTTGCTTGGACAAGTTTTTAAAAACAGTGTTAAAGGTGCGTTCCAATTGTCCGACAATTTACTTAAGGCACGCTGAATCAGGGCGCGGCCTTCACAGCTCGGACGGGGCCAAAGCAGTGATGGCAAGGGCGTGAATTTCAGTGTGCATCATATCGTGCACGGAATCATACACGAGTCGATGTCGCATGACGAGTTTGAGCCCCTCGAAACGCGCCGAAACGATCTTCAGGCGGTAGTGGCCGCCCCCGGAAGCGGCCCCGGCGTGGCCTGCATGCAGGGCCGATTCGTCGGCCAGTTCCAGCACCGATGGCGCCAGCGCTTCCGTCAGCAGGGCGCGGATGCGGTCCGGGCGGTTCATGCCTGCTCCTCTTTTTCGTCTTCCAGGTACTTCGACAGGAACAGGGTCTGCACCACCACGAAGGCGATCAGCATGCCATTGATGCCGAAGGCCTTGAAGGTCACCCAGGAACTGGTGTTGTCCGCGAAGATGACGAAGGCGGCCAGCAGGTTGATCAGGCCGAGCGCGAAGAAGAACGCGATCCAGGCAATGCCGATCCGCGTCCAGACCAGTTCGGGCAGCTTGATCTGGACTTCCATGACCTGGCGCATCATGTTCTTGCCGAAGCCGAACTGGGCCACCAGCATGGCGCCCGAATAGAGCCAGTAAATGATGGTCGGCTTCCACTTGATGAAGACATCGTTGTGGAAGTAGATGGTCAGGCCGCCGAAGATGCTGATGACCGCGAACGAAATCCACAGCATGATGTCGACCTTGCGGCCGCGCAGCTTCACATAGGAAATCTGGAGCACCGAAGCGACGATGGCGACGATGGTCGCCAGCATGATGGGCGCCTGGTCGGACTTGATGCCGCCGTCGGAGACAAAGCTACCCACCAGCGCATTGACCAGCGTGAGCGTGCCCTGTTCATTCATTTCGGCGACCTTGAAGACGCCGAAGAACAGCAGGATGGGGAAAAAGTCGAACAAGAATTTCATAGGCGGGTCAGGTTGGGTCGAAGCGCAGCGAGGCTGAATTGATGCAGTAACGCAATCCGGTTGGCGGCGGGCCGTCCGGGAACACATGTCCCAGGTGGGCGTCGCACACCGCACAGATAATCTCGGTGCGCAGCATACCATGGGCGCGGTCGGTTTTTTCAATCACGTTGGCCGGATCGAGGGCCTTGAAATAGCTGGGCCAGCCGCAGCCGGAATCGAACTTGGCGTCCGATGCGAACAGCGGCGTATTGCAGCACACGCAGGTGTAGATGCCGTGCTCGTGATGGTCCCAGAACTTGCCGGTGAATGCACGTTCGGTGGCGGCGTGCCGGGTGACCTGGTATTCCATCGGGTCGAGCAGGGCGCGCCATTCGGCGTCGGGCTTGCTTATTTTGTCGGTCATGGCGGGTTCTCGCTTCGGGTTCAGGATGAGCAGCTTACTTCAAGATGGCTGGCCCAGTCGGGCGGCAGGGCGGCGTAGGCTTCGTTGCCCGGCTGTTCGTCGTAGGGGTGCTCGAGGATGGCCAGCAGCCTGGCCACTTCGGAAAAGTCCTTATTTTGCGCCTTTTCGATGGCGACCTGTGCCAGGTAGTTGCGCAGCACGTATTTCGGATTGACCAGGTCCATGGCCAGCCGGCGTTCGGCATCGTTGCTCTCTTCCAGGCGCAGGCGCGCCCGGTAGGTGAGGGCCCAGGCATCGAAGGCGTCGCGGTCGATGAACAGGTCGCGCACGGGTGCGTCGACGCCCGTGTCCCGCTGCAGCTGGCCGAGTTTGCGGAAAAACTGGGTAAAGTCCACGTGGTTGGCCTGCATCAGCGCGAACATGGCGTCGAACAGGGCGCGGTCTTCGTCCTGGCGCAGTGCCAGGCCCAGCTTGGCGTGCAGCAGCTCGTCCATCTTGTCGGCAAAAGCGCCCTGGTAGACGGCCAGCGCTTCCTGCGCATCGTCCACGTCGCCGATCAGCGGCAGCAGGGCCTGGCCCAGCGCGTAGCAGTTCCAGTGGCCGATCTGCGGCTGGTTGGCATAGGAATAGCGGCCCTGCTGGTCGGTATGGTTGCAGATATGCTGGGCGTCGAAGGCTTCCATGAAACCGAAGGGGCCATAGTCGAGCGTCAAGCCCAGGATGGACATATTGTCGGTGTTCATCACGCCATGCATGAAGCCGACGGCCTGCCAGTGCGCGATCATGTGCGCCGTGCGGCGGGTCACTTCGGCCAGCAGGGCCTTGTAGGGGTTGGGCGCGTCCGCCAGTTGCGGGTAGAAGGCTTGGATGACGTAGTCGGCCAGGATGCGCAGTTCCTCCGGCTTGTCGCGGTAAAACCAGTGCTCGAAGGAGCCGAAACGCACGAAACTGGGCGCCATGCGGGTCGCCACGGCCGACGTTTCCACCGATTCACGCAGGATGCCCTTGTCGGAACCGGTGATCATCAGGGCGCGCGTGGTGGGGATGTGCAGGGCCGCCATCGCTTCGGAGCACAGGAATTCGCGGATCGAGGAACGCAGCACGGCGCGCCCGTCGCCCATGCGCGAATAGGGGGTCAGGCCGGCGCCCTTGAGCTGGATTTCCAGGCCGTTCAATTCGCCCAGCAGGATGGCGCGGCCGTCGCCCAGCTGGCCGGCCCACACGCCGAACTGGTGGCCGGAATAGACGGCCGACAGGGGCATGGCGCGCGCAGGCGCCGCGTTCCCGGTAAAGACGGCAACGAAATCGTCGCGCGCCAGTTCTTCCGGCGTCAGGCCGACCAGCGCCGCCGCGTTCGCGCTGGCAGCCACAAAGTAGGGCGCGGGCAGGGGCGTTGGCATCAGCCGGGTGTAGAACGCGGGCGGCAGGGCAGCGAATGCGTTATCGAAGGGCAGGTCGTCGGCGGTGATGGCAATTCCAGTGCAATGGTGTAAAGAATGAATTTTACCGTACTACCCGGAACCGGCTGGCGCGCCCGTTTTGTGACTTTCACGCGACGCCGCCAGCGGACCGGTGGACTTGTGTGGACGCTCAAATAGGTCTTTGATAAGATTGACCGAACTACCAGTTGCAGGAGTGCGGATGCAGAACAGTCGTGCCCCCAAGGCCCCAGGCAGCGCGTGGAAAGTGGCGACGCCACCCGTGTTCGTTCCCAGGCCGGCAGTTGCAACTGGCGTCCCTGCGCCCGCCAGGGCCCTGCAGGCCAGGGCCATCCCGCATGTCCGGCCGCCGGCGCGGCCCTTCACGGCCCCCCCCGTGTGGAATGGGCGAGCGCAGAACCCGCAAAACCTTGCCTCGCCAAAGCGCGCCCTGTTGCAGCGTGCAGCCTTGCCCGACCACCTGGTCACCAGCGCCGACCGCCCGCCACCCTTGAAGGGCCTGATCCCCAAAGCGGTCCTGGCACGCCCGCACGAGGCCCCGCGCGACTTGGGGGCCAGCGAGCGGTACTGGCATGAAGGCTTCATCAGCAACGGACTCCTGTATTCCAAGGCAGGGCTGAGCAACAAGGGCGGTTTGACGCTGATGCAAGCCCAGGTGGTGCGGACCAAGGTGATCTACGTGCTCACCGCGGACGACCGCTTGCTGCTGCGCTCCGAGCCGGCAGGCATCCAGGCGCGCGTCGACTCGTTTACCCATGCCAATTTCACCGGCGGCCTGGCCATCAAGGCCGCCGGCCAGCTGTATGTGGTCGGTGGCCACATCATCCGCATGGACAATGAAAGTGGGCATTACTGCCCGGCCGGCAATGCGTTGCGGCATTTGCTCAAGAAGTTCAAGCGCGACGGGGCCGACCTGAGCAAGTGCCTGATGGTCATGAACCATGGCGACTACGACGTCGAAGCCTTCGATGCCGTCGACTGGACGCTGGGGCAAAAGACCAAGGTGTCGATGACAGAAGCCAACAACCAGGATATGAAGTTTTGCGCGTACACCATGGGCAAGGACTGGAGCAAAGAGCCGGTCGATTACTGGTGATGCGGCGTGGCCCTGTGGCTGCCGCTTTGCGCGCGAACCCGGCATGGAACCCACAAAACTGCACCGTTTCAATGCAAATTGAACCAATGGTGCAGCGCAGCATCGAAATGCGTTGACGAGAATAGCACGGTCGTACGAAACTGAGTCTTCCTATCGCAGTGCGAAACCAGGAGTGTCGATGACGTCGTATAAGATGAGTCCGTTGATGGGCCAGATGATGAGCCAACCCTTGCTCATATCCAGCATTCTCGATTACGCAGCCAAGCACTATCCCCACACTGAAATTGTCTCCCGCCGGGTCGAAGGCGACCTGCACCGCTATACCTACCGCGACTGCCACCAGCGCGCCAAAAAAATGGCCAATGCGCTGACCGGCCTTGGCGTTGCCATGGGCGACCGTGTGGCCACGCTGGCCTGGAATGGCTACCGCCACATGGAACTCTATTACGCCGTGTCCGGTTCCGGCGCCGTGCTGCACACCATCAATCCGCGCCTGCATCCGGAACAGATCGCCTATATCTGCAACCATGCGGAAGACCAGTACCTGTTTTTCGACCTGACCTTCCTGCCGCTGATCGAAGCGGTGGCCGCGCACTGCAAGACCGTCAAGGCCTTCGTGCTCATGGCCGACCGCGACCGCATGCCCGCGGAAACCAAAATTGCCAGCCTGCTCTGCTACGAAGACTTGGTCGCCGCCAGCGCCGACGACTACGCATGGCCCTTGTTCGACGAGAACTCGGCCGCATCCCTGTGCTACACCTCGGGCACCACCGGCAACCCGAAAGGCGCACTGTATTCGCACCGCTCGACCGTGCTGCACGCCTACGCCTCGGCCATGCCGAACGCGCTCAATGTGCGCGCCACCGATACCGTGCTGCCCGTCGTGCCCATGTTCCACGTGAACGCCTGGGGCTTGCCGTATTCGGTGCTGCTGTCGGGCGCGAAAATGGTGTACCCGGGCGCCGCCCTGGACGGCAAATCGCTGTATGAACTGTTCGAAGCGGAAGGCGTCACCTTCTCGGCAGGCGTGCCTACCGTGTGGCTGGGCCTGGTGAATTACGCGCTGCAGAACAATCTCCGGTTTTCCACTTTCCGCCGCACCGTCATTGGCGGTTCGGCCTGCCCGCCGGCCATGATGGATACCCTGATCGACAAGCTGGGCGTGGAAGTCATCCACGCCTGGGGCATGACCGAAATGTCGCCGCTGGGCACCGCCGGCGGCCTGCAAGCCAAGCACCTGGCGCTGCCGGTCGAGGCGCAACGCAAGATTTTGCAAAAGCAGGGCCATGCCGTGTACGGCGTCGACATGAAAATCGTCGACGACGACGGCAAGGAACTGGCCTGGGACGGCGCCACCTACGGCCACCTGCTGGTCAAGGGCCCGTGGATCATCAGCAGCTATTTCAAGAATGAAGGCGGCGACGTGCTCCAGGATGGCTGGTTCCCGACCGGCGACGTGGCCACCATCGACGAAGACGGCTACATGCAGATCACCGACCGCAGCAAGGACGTGATCAAGTCCGGCGGCGAATGGATAGGCACCATCGACCTGGAAAACATCGCCATGGCGCATCCGGCCGTGCTGCAGGCGGCCTGCATCGGCATCGCCCACCCGAAATGGGATGAACGTCCGCTGCTGCTGGTGATCAAACGCCCCGGGCAGGACGTCACGCGCGAAGCATTGCTGGCCTTCTTCGAGGGAAAAATCGCCAAATTCTGGATGCCGGACGACGTCGCCTTCGTCGACGCGCTGCCCATGGGCGCCACCGGAAAGATTCAAAAGAACAAGCTGCGCGAGCAATTCAAGGAACACAAGCTCCCGACCGCTTGACCGTTTTTTAGTAGGGCAGCGTTTTGCTGCATGGGCTCAGACCCGCAATATAAAAAGGATGGAGACAAATGATCAAGACTATTCGCCCGTTGACCCTGGCCGTATCACTCGCATTGCTGAGCGTTGCAGCACAGGCAGAAACCGTCAAAATCGCATTCATCGACCCGCTGTCCGGGCCATTTGCGCCGGTGGGCCAGAATCAGCTGAAGAGTTTCCAGACCATCGCCGAGCTGGCCAACAAGCAGAAGTGGGCCGGCGAGCACACCTTCGAAGTCGTCGGTTTCGACAATAAAGGCAGCCCGCAGGAATCGCTGACCCAGTTGAAAGCGATCATCGACCAGGGCTACCGTTACATCACCCAGGGCAATGGCTCGGGCGTGGGACTGGCGCTGCTGGACGCGGTCAACAAGCACAATGACCGTAATCCGGGCAAGGAAATCATCTACCTGAACTACGCGGCCATCGATCCCGACATGACCAACAGCAAGTGCAGCTTCTGGCACTTCCGCTTCGACGCCAATTCCGACATGAAAATGGAAGCGCTGACCACCTACATGGCAGCAGACAAGGACATCAAGAGCGTCTACATCATCGGCCAGAACTATGCCTTCGGCCACGCCGTCAGCCGCGCCGCCAAGGAATACCTGAAACGCAAGCGTCCGGACATCAAGATCGCCGGCGACGACCTGCACCCGATCGCGCAAGTGAAGGATTTCTCGCCCTACGTGGCCAAGATCAAGGCATCGGGCGCCGATACCGTCATCACCGGCAACTGGGGCGCCGACCTGGCCCTGCTGATCCGCGCCGCCAAAGATGCCGACCTGAAAGCCAATTTCTATACCTACTATGCAGTGACCACCGGCGTGCCGACGGCCATGGGCGCGGCAGGCGCAGACCGCGTCAAGATTGTCGGCAACTGGCTGATCAACGGCGACATCGCGGCCGGCAAGGACATCGTCGAAGGCTACAAAAAGAAGTACAACGACGACTACTACACCGCGCAAACCCATAGCAGCATCGGCATGGTTGCCCAGGCCATCAAGCAGACCAAAACCACCGATCCGGTCAAAGTGGCATTCGCCATGGAAGGCGCCAAGTTCCAGAGCCTGAACGGCGGCGTCATGATGAACAAGGTTGACCACCAGCTGCAGCAATCGCTGTACATCGGCACCTGGAGCAAAGTGGACGGCAAGGCAGTCAAGTACGACCAGGAAAACACCGGCTACGGCTGGAAAATGGACAAGAAGATCGATGCGTATTACGCCACGCAGCCGACTTCCTGCCAGATGAAACGGCCGGGCGCGTAAGCTTCCCTTTCTTGTTGTGATGGTCCCGTTGGGTGGCAACGCATGAACGCGTTCCACCCGGCGTTCTTGCACCTGTTCGTCTTACGTCTGCGATCGCCTTATGGAATTTACGCTGTTCACCCTGCTGAACGGCGTCAGCTACGGACTGCTGCTGTTCATGCTCTCGTCCGGCCTGACGCTCATTTTCAGCATGATGGGTGTGCTGAACTTTGCACACGCCAGTTTTTACATGCTCGGGGCCTACATGGCCTACACCATCAGCTCCGTGCTGGGCTTCTGGCCCGCGCTGGTGCTTGCACCCATCGTCGTCGGCCTGATCGGCGCCCTGGTCGAACGCTACGGCCTGCGTCCGCTGCACAAATACGGCCACATCCCTGAATTGCTGTTCACCTTCGGCATGTCCTACCTGATCGTCGAACTGGTGCAGCTGATCTGGGGCCGCGCCGCGGTCCCATACCCGATTCCAAAAGAACTCGACGGCCCGCTGTTTACCCTGTTTTCCACCAGCTTCCCGATCTACCGCGGCTTCATGATGCTGGTCGCGCTGTCGATGCTGGCCTCGATCTACCTGGTGCTCACCCGCACCCGCGTCGGCCTCGTCATCCAGGCCGCGCTGACCCATCCGGATGCCGTGGAAGCGCTGGGCCACAATGTGCCGCGCATCTTCATGTGGGTGTTCGGCGGCGGCTGCGCGCTGGCCGGCCTGGCCGGCGTCATTGGCGGCAACGCCTTCGTCACCGAGCCCGGCATGGCCGCGACCGTCGGCAGCATCATCTTCGTGGTGGTGGTGGTCGGCGGCATGGGTTCGCTGGCCGGCGCCTTTGTGGCCTCGATCCTGATCGGGGTGCTGCAAACCTTCGCCGTGGCGCTCGACTATTCCCTGATGACCATGTTCAACGGCCTGGGCGCGAACATCACCGAAGCGACGCCAGGCTACGAACTGCTCAAGCTCACCATTTCGCAGAGCGCGGCCATCCTGCCCTTCCTGCTGCTGGTGCTGATCCTGATTTTCCGCCCGAAAGGCTTGATGGGGACGCGCGAATGAGGCTCACTTTCACACCACTGAACCTGGCGCGCTACCTGGTATGGAGCGGTTTCGCCCTGATCCTCATTGTCGCGCCGCTGATCTTCAGCAAGGGCGCGGCGCTGTCGATCCTGTCCCAGATCGGCACCGTCATGATCTTCGGCCTGTCGTACAACATGCTGCTGGGGCAGGGCGGCATGCTCTCCTTCGGCCACGCCGTCTATTCGGGCCTGGGGGCGTTCTTCGCCATCCATGCCATGAACAGCAGCGGCATCGGCGCGTCGGTGCCGACCACGCTCATTCCCCTGGTGGGCGGCTTCGCCGGCATGGCTTTCGGCGTGCTGTTCGGCTACGTGACGACCAAGAAGTCGGGCACCACCTTCGCCATGATCACGCTCGGCCTGGTGGAACTGGTGTTCGCCAGTTCCCTCATGTTCCCCAGCTTCTTCGGCGGCGAGGGCGGCATCACCACCAACCGCGTGCGCGGCGACGCCCTGTTCGGGATCAGCTACGGTCCGCAGATCCAGGTCTATTACCTGATCGCCTTCTGGCTGTTCATCAGCACCATCGCCATGTTCGCGTTCACGCAAACCCCGCTGGGGCGCATGATCAATGCGGTGCGCGACAATCCGGAACGGGTTGAGTTCATCGGCTACAACACCCAGTGGGTGCGCTACCTGACGCTGATCCTGTCGGCCTTTTTCGCCGGCATTTCGGGCGGGCTGGGCGCCATCAACTTCGAGATCGTCAGCGCCGAAAACGTCAGCGCCATCCGCTCCGGCGCGGTGCTGCTGTTCGTCTTCATCGGCGGCATCAGCTTCTTCTTCGGGCCGCTGCTGGGCGCGATCGTGGGCGTGTTCTTCTCGGTGATGCTGTCCGACTTCACGCCGGCCTGGCAGTTGTATCTGGGCCTGTTCTTCGTGCTGCTGGTGCGCTATGCGCCGGCCGGCCTGGCCAGCCTGATCCTGATGCTGCTGCGGGTGAAGTCATTCGGCCTGTTCCACCGCATCTGGAAGCCGCTGCTGGCCGTCTGCGCGGTGTCGCTCGTGGGCTTTGCCGGCTTCCTGGCGGGAATCGAAATGCTGTACCACCTGACCCTGGAAGCGGCCAACGGCAGCATCATGACCCGTTTCGGCCAGCAGATCGACGTGAAAGCGGCGGCGCCGTGGCTGGTGGTCGCGGGCCTGCTCGCGGCCGGTATCGTCGGCTACCGCCGCGTGCAGCCGGGGTATTACGCAGTCTGGAGTGAAGTCAATGCAGAAATCGCAGCAAAACAGCGCGGGAGTGCGGCATGAACGCGCTTGAACTGAAGGACGTGCGCAAGAGCTTCGGCAAATCCGAAATCATCCGCGGCGCCAACCTCACCGTGGCCAAGGGCGAACGGGTGGCCGTCATCGGTCCGAACGGCGCCGGCAAGTCGACGCTGTTCAACCTGGTGTCGGGGCGCTTCGGCATCAGCAGTGGCGACATCTGCCTGAACGGGAACAGCATCAGCGGCTTGAAACCCTACGAGATCAACCGGCTCGGCCTGTCGCGCAGCTTCCAGATCAGCAACCTGTTCGTGAACCTGTCGGTCTATGAAAACCTGCGCTGCGCAGTGCTGTGGGCGATGGGCTACAGGTATTCCTTCTGGCAGCGCCTGAACGGCTTGCGCGACGCGCACGAGCGGGCCGAGCAGGTGCTCGAGCAGATCGGCCTGCAGCGCCAGCGCAAGGTGCTGGCCGGCGTGCTGACCTACGCCGAGCAGCGGGCGCTGGAAATCGGCATCACCATCGCCGGCGGCGCCGACGTGATCCTGCTCGACGAACCGACGGCCGGCATGAGCCGGTCCGAGTCCGACGCCGCGGTTGAACTGATCCGCAAGGTCACGGTGGGCAAGTCGCTCGTCATGGTGGAGCACGACATGAGCGTGGTGTTCGGCCTGGCCGACAAGATCGCGGTGCTGGTCTACGGCGAAGTGATCGCCTGCGACACGCCCGCCAACATCCGCTCGAATGCGGCGGTCCAGGCCGCCTATCTGGGACAAGAGGTTCACGCATGAGCAATATCCTGGAAGTGAAAGACTTGCACGCCTATTACGGCAAGGGCCATATCCTGCACGGCGTCGACATCACCATCGGCAAGGGCGAGATCGTCAGCCTGCTGGGGCGCAACGGCGTGGGTCGTTCGACCCTGGTCAAATCGGTCATGGGGCAAGTCAATGCCACCGGTTCGGTCAAGTTCAAGGGCGAGGAAATGCTGGGCCTGAAAGCCTTCCAGATCGCGCACAAGGGCCTGGCCTACGTGCCCGAGAACCGCGATATTTTTCCGACGCTGACCGTGGAACAGAATTTGATCCTGGGCCAGAAGAAGAACGGGGGGACGGGCCGCTGGTCGCTGACCGATATGTACCGCATGTTCCCGCGCCTGGAAGAACGGCGCACGGTGGCGGCGGGTTTCCTGTCGGGCGGCGAACAGCAGATGCTGACCCTGTGCCGCAGCTTGATGGGCGACCCGGACCTGATCATGATCGACGAGCCCACCGAAGGGCTGGCGCCGAAGATCGTGGCGCTGGTGGCGGAATACCTGCTGGCGCTGAAGGAAAAGGGGATTTCGGTCTTGCTGGTGGAGCAGAAACTGGCCATTGCCCTGGAAATTTCGAACCGCGTTTATGTGATGGGGCACGGCGCCATCGTGTTCGAAGGCACGCCCGATGCATTGCGCGCGAATGCCACGATCCGCAAGGAATGGCTGGAAGTTTAATCCGTCATTCCCGCGCAGGCGGGAATCTATAGCACATAAAATCAGCCGTGGTATGGATTCCCGTCTTCACTGGAATGACGGGAGAAAATAATAATACGACCGTACTTTTTTGTTGTATAGTTGTAGGATCGCGAGATCACTAACAAAGGAAGAGACATGAGCGCCGAATACCAGGTCAATGGCAGCGTAGCCGTCATCACACTGAACAACCCTCCGGTCAACGGACTTGGCCTTGCAACCCGCACCGCGGCTGTTGAAGGCATCCAGAAAGCGCTGGCCGACGACGCCGTCAAGGCCATCGTCATCACCGGCGCCGGCAAAGCCTTTTCGGGCGGCGCCGACATCAAGGAATTCAATTCGCCGAAAGCGCTGACCGAGCCCAGCCTGCACACCCTGATCAAGGTGGTCGAAGGCTCGACCAAGCCGGTCGTCGCCGCCATCCACACCGTCTGCATGGGCGGCGGCCTGGAACTGGCCCTGGGCAGCAACTACCGGGTCGCCATGCCGGGCGCGCAGATCGCGCTGCCGGAAGTGAAACTGGGCCTGCTGCCGGGCGCCGGTGGTACGCAGCGCCTGCCGCGCGTGCTGGGCCTGGAAATGGCGCTGAACATGGTCGTTTCGGGTACGCCTGTCCTGTCCGACAAACTGGCCGGCACGGCGCTGTTCGACGAAGTTTTCGCGGCCGACGCCAACTTCCTCGCATCGGCGCTGGCCTTCGCCAACAAGGTCGCCGACGTGCGGCCCCTGCCGCGCGTGCGCGACCGCAAGGTCGACTACCCGAACCACGAAGCCTTCCTGCAATTCTCGCGCAATATGGTCAAGGGCATGGCCGGTCCATTCCCGGCCCCGATCGAATGCGTGGAAACGGTCGCCGCCTCCGTCACCATGAAATTCGACGATGGCCTCAAGTTCGAACGCGAGCGCTTCATCCACCTGATCCAGACTCCGGAATCGAAGTCCCTGCGCCATGCCTTCTTCGCCGAACGCGTCGCCAGCAAGGTGCCGGACGTGCCGAGCGACACCCCGACGCGCCAGATCAACAAGGCTGCCATCATCGGCGCCGGCACCATGGGCGGCGGCATCGCCATGAATTTTGTGAACGCCGGCATTCCGGTCATCCTGCTCGAAACCAAGCAGGAAGCGCTCGACAAGGGCATCGCGACCATCCGCAAGAACTACGAAAACACCATGAAGAAGGGCAAGCTGACGCCCGAGAAATTCGAACAGCGCGTGGGCCTGATCAGCGGCACCCTGTCGTATGACGATATCGCCGATGCCGACATCGTGGTCGAAGCCGTGTTCGAAGACATGGGCGTCAAGGAAGTCGTCTTCAGGCAGCTCGACGCGGTCATGAAGCCGGGCGCCATCCTGGCCTCGAATACCTCGACCCTGGACCTGGACAAGATCGCCAGCTTCACGTCCCGTCCCCAGGACGTCGTTGGTACCCACTTCTTCAGCCCGGCCAATGTCATGAAGCTGCTCGAGATCGTGCGCGGCGCGAAAACCGGCAAGGACGTGCTGGCCACCACGCTGGCGCTGTCGAAAAAACTGCGCAAGACCGGCGTGGTGTCGGGCGTGTGCGACGGCTTTATCGGCAACCGCATGATCGAACAATACAGCCGCCAGGCCGGCTTCCTGCTGGAAGAAGGCTGCCTGCCGGAGCAGGTGGACAAGGCGGTCGAAAAATTCGGCTTCGCCATGGGGCCGTTCCGCATGGGCGACCTGGCCGGCAATGACATCGGCTGGTACATCCGCAAGCGCCGCTATGTCGAATCGCCGGAGATCACCTATTCGAAAACCGCCGACCTGCTGTGCGAGATGGGCCGCTACGGCCAGAAGACCGGCGCCGGCTGGTACGACTACAAGGCGGGCGACCGCAAGGCTTATCCGTCCCCCGAGGTGAACGACATGATCGTCAAGCACTCGGCCGACATCGGCGTCGAGCGCCGCAAGATCAGCGACCAGGAAATCGTGGAACGCCTGGTGTACTCGCTGGTCAATGAAGGCGCGAGCATCCTGGAAGAGGGCATCGCGATGCGCGCTTCCGATATCGACATGGTGTACCTGACCGGCTACGGCTTCCCGCTGTTCCGCGGCGGTCCGATGTTCTATGCCGATACCGTGGGCTTGCCGAACGTGCTGGAGGCCATGCAGAAGTACGCCAAGGGCCGCCATGGCAATGCCTGGACACCGGCGCCGCTGATGGTCAGGCTGGCTGCCGATGGCAAGGGTTTTAACGCTTAAACATTGGCTTGACAAGGCAAAGCCGCTATCGCTAGCGGCTTTGTTGCGTTTTGACGCGCCATGCGCTTGAGAATCTACCCGTCGCCCGGATCAGCAACCGTCCAGAAGTCAGACCAATTGGCGAAAGTACGAACGCTGCGTTCCGGGTCCAGCGAATATGCGAAGCAGGGCGACAGACTATTTTTTCGGCGAATACAGTTCTGAATATTGTTGGGCGCTCAGCAAGGCTTCCACCATCTGCTCAACGAGGTTCCGCTCAGTTTGACGAAGTAGACGCAGATCGTTAATCATCCGGAAATCACGTGGCTCCAGTTCCGCGTTTGTGACACGCACTTCATCAGTGTCCCCGTAACGCAACCACTGGGCCGAAACACCAAGCCAGCGCGCGATGATTTGCACTTTGTCTTGCGTCGGTATGCAGCCGCCATCAAACCATTTTCGAACGGCATGTACAGTGACGGCTGCACCGTCAGCACGAAGGTTGAATTCCCTGGTGAATGCACCAGCGGTAGTAGGCAACTGTTCAAGTTTGAGCGACGCCATGAGCCTGGCGGAGAATCCCTCGCGCTCTAAATTTGCAGGCAAGCTGCTCATACAAGCTCTCCGAATGAAGACAGCCGGGGAGCGCCTGAAATGAATGCCACGACGTCTACGACCGTTGACCAAAGCGCTAGAAATGCCCCTGCTAAATTGTTAAGGTCCTTTTGCCGGAGGGACTTTTCCATCGCTTTTCAAATACTATTACCACCTATAGTACTAATTCTACATCAACCGAAAAGCTAGCGTTTTCTTCTGATTTCCGGGGGGATGGAAACAAAAATCTCAGGAGTGGCCCCCGCAAGTACGAACGCGCGCACTGCGTATTGCGGTCACGTTGGAGACAGTGAATTTTGTTCCCTAAAAGGTTCACATACTCGAGCTTGCACTGGCAACGCCAGAGGCTAAAATGACATCTTAATAAGAGTTAATTGCCGAGTCATATTACCAATTTGCAGCAAACGGATGGCTGTCGACCCATTCGCCAGCAGGCGAGCACGGCACTTTGAACATCCGATTCCGCAAGCAATTGAAGTTCGAAGTATGCGGATCTTCAATTGCCCATATCAGTGAGCAGGAGATTCCAGGAGCGACCATGCAAGACATAAACGCAAGGCGGGAAACCTTTCCCGACGCCGATTTCTTTGGATGGGGAAGAAAGGCAGCAGAAGATTTGGTCAAAGAGTTGGCGACATCCGGCAACCACGATGCTAGTTCAATCCAGCGCTCAGGCCCCCAACTTTATCGATATCCAGCGCCAGCGCGAGAAATCCGTCCTGTCAGGATAGACAAGGTGGTCGCTGTCCGCCCCCCCGCGTACGCTGGCTGACGGGGGAACCCTTTTCAATCCCGCGGATCTAATGTTCTATCAACTTTCGCCTTCGTTAGTTGGACTTCCCTTGGTGCAAGTAGCTACACGTTCGCGAAAAATATCATGAAACCGAAAGTTGCAGGGCCTTGGCTTTCATATACGGAAATTACCGACCGCACAACTGAACAAATCAGGCGTTACGTTGAAGAGTCGCAGCACAGGACAGGGCTGCAGGCACTGGTCAGGCGAGAGTGGGCTTATGGCGCCTACATGGGATGGCGGGCACTCATGGTGGATATGAACGACCAACTGACGTTCTTGCACGACGATCAGCGGCTCGAAGCGCTGCTGATCGCTCATGAACCTTTGTAGGAACCGGGCTACTTCAAGCGCACTGACGTTCTATCATGACGGGCTCACTGCCCGGCGCAGCTGCAGCAATGTCAAATGCTCGCCGATTAACAGTATCAGTTGTTCGACAAGGGCATCCCAGAGTCGGTCGAGGGTGGCTACTACATCATCTTCCTCATGCCCGGCCAGGCAGTTTCGAAGCTTTCCGAACTCCAATTCCCCACCTTCCGATCGTAACTTCGGTCGCCATTCAGGGCAATCTATGTCGGCCCGGTGTGCAGCGTGGCTAAGCAAGGAATTGAATTCTGTTTCACTCATTGTCACCGTCAACACCCGTGACAAGATCAGCAATAGGTTAATGCTGGAGTCCAACATTAATTCGGGCACGTTCACAAGAATCTGCGCGACCAGCATGCGGGGTGCTGTGTTTCTGGACAATGGCGTGTTTTTACCGGGATTAGTAAGCAAAGTCGTCATCATTTCAGCACCATTGAGCCAAGAATAGAGACGGCGAGCAGGGCAGGTCCAGATTCAACGATCCCGCCCATTTTTCCTGCTCAGCTGCTCAATGGACTTCAAAACGGCATCTGATCGGGGCGACGCATTCAGACAAAGGCTGCGTAGCGCCTTGCAATCTGCCGGGTGCTCGACAAGCCCGACCGAGTTTGCTCAAGAATTCAATTTAAGGACCGATCGTCTCTCCGTTACATCGCACACCGTGCGGATGGCCAAGCGGAGAGGCAATTCCGCGGCAGGTCAAATTACTTATCCTGTCCCGCTGGCTGTTCCTCCCGCCTCAATGGCTGCGTTACGGAGAAGGTCCAAATTCCAGTATAGGCGACGCCGCGAGCGATTCCAAAGGTCTGCCAAGAGACGACCGCACCCTGCACGCGTTCCATCAGTTCGCTGTCCGGCTCGACCAGCACGGGCCGGTACATCTCGTCGCGAAGCAGGATGTCTAAAAATGTTGACAAGAATAGGCGGAGAGCCGCAAACGGAGCGCCCGACTCGCGCAATTTTTACGCCGCGTTTACACGAGGAGGTGTCTTTTTAGAAATCGTTTACGGCTTGCTTGCTACGCTACTCCCGGTCAATCACATTTCACCGGCGGCGGCAACATGAAGTCGTTTTGCTACGTTCTACCGAGCAAAGCTGCGGCGCCGCCACCAACCCGACGTCGACCATGCCGGGCAGGTGCGCTTTGGCGACGTCACGGTGGACCTCAAGGACCGCCGCGTGTCGAAAGCGGGCGTGAGCATGCATCTGACGCCGACTGAATATGGCTTGCTGGTGGTCATGGTGGGCAGCGCCGGACGGGTGCTGACCAATCCGCAACTGCTGCGTTCCGTCCGGGGCCCATCGCACGCCGAGGATGGGCACTATTTGCGCATTTACATGGGCCACCTGCGGCACAAGCTGGAAGACGATCCGGCGCAGCCACGCTACCTGCTCACGGAAACGGGTGTGGGTTATCGACTGTTGACGGGGCCTGCCTGACTTTCCGGTGCGGCAGGTGAGCGACATCATGTCCGCACCGGCTTGACTATGTACTGAACACCGCCGAAATCAACAGCGGTCTCTTTTGCATTCTGGGGCCATGAAAGTGCATTCCATCCCTTATCGGCGGGTCAATTTCTTGCCCGTGCTATCGTTGGATCCGGTACTTTAACTGGGGGAAATGGTGACATTCAATCTGCAGAAAATCGGCGGCATGGCCGCACTGGTCGAAGCGCTGGCCTACATAGCCGGCTTTGCCGTGATGTTCACCGTGCTCATGCCACCGAATGCGGACACGCTCGGTGCTGGCGAGAAGCTGGCCTTCATGCTCGGCAAGCAGGGCGTGTTCCAGGCCTGGAACCTGTTTATCTACGTCGTGTTCGGCGTGCTGCTGGTGCTGCTGTCGCTGGCGCTCCATGAGCGGCTGGAAAAGCGCGAAGAAGCGCTGACCAGGACCGCCACGGCGTTCGGCCTGATCTGGGCCGGCCTGGTCATCGCGGCGGGCATGATCGCCATTACCGGACTGGCTGCCGCCGCCAGGCTGCACGCCATCAATCCGGCGCAGGCCACGACGCTGTGGCAGACCGTGTCCGCAGTGCAGGAAGGCATCGGAGGCGGTATCGAACTCATTGGCGGCCTGTGGGTCATCCTGGTGAGCTGGTCGGCGCTCAGGCAGGCCGCTTTTCCACGCCTGCTGAACTACCTGGGTATCGCGGTCGGCCTCGCCGGCGTGCTCACCATCATCCCGGCCATGAAGGAACTGGGGGCGCTGTTCGGACTGGGCCAGATAGCATGGTTTGCCTGGCTTGGCGTGGTCATGCTGAAGGCGGCGCCTGGCACCCATGGCTGAGCCCTGCATGCATGCGTATCTGTTCTTCGATCAGGACCCGCAGGATGGGGAAGGGGATCGGTTTCGGATAGCGGGCGATGCCGGCCGGCAGTCCGCCATGCGCCGCGATTTCTTTCTCGCTCAGTCCCGAAACGACAATGACCTTGCCGTGGACCGGTACGGAGCAGGCGAGGAGGCGACGGATCATCATGAAGCCGTCCATGCCGGGCATGCTCAGGTCCGTGATGATCACGTCCGGCGCATAACGACCGATCATCATCAGGCCTTCGTAGCCATCCTTGGCGATGAGCAGATTCATCGGCAAGCCCCAATCGTCGCTCTGGAGGCGATACATCTCGCGCTGGAGCAGCTCGTCCTCGACGACCAGTACCTGGAACGGCGCCAGCGGCTGGTCGGGGCCGAGCACTGCCTCCTGGCGCGCCCGCATTGCTTCGACGGCATCGACCGGAATGCGGCGGTGACCGCCGGGTGTCTTCCATGCCGGCAGCAAACCCGTTTCGACCCAGTTTTGCACTGTCGATAGCGCCATATCCAGGCGGGCCGCCGCTTCCCGGGTCGACAGGTAGGTACGCGCCCTAGTCGCTCTGTTCATATTCATCAGCCATCCCTGATCCAACATTGCCACTTCGGCATACTTTTCCTTGTTAACTGAAAGTATATCGTGCCAGCCACGCTTGCCTTCAGTCTTTTCGCGCCTTCCTGCCATTGCACGGACTTCGGAGTGTCGCTATTTTCGTCATTTTTCGTATTTTTATAGAATTTCTCATTCACTTCCATATACACTTACTCTTAGTTACTCACGGAAACAAACTGTGATTTACGGTGCGACCAACAGTTCAATGATCTCGAATGGGAAGGTAAAAGATGAGAATCGCTGACTTGAAAATCGGTACCCGTCTTGGCGCGGGGTTCGCCTTCCTCCTTCTTGTGATGGCAGTGCTGATCTTCGTCGCGCTGTCACGCTTTGCCGCCATCGGCGTGATCAATACGCGGATGATCGAGAAGGATTGGATCAAGGCCGAGGCTGCCAATGCGATCAATTCCAGCACGCAGCAATGCCCGGCGGACGCTGGAACTGATCAATACCGCCGATCCTGCCGAGGCGTCGAAAATCCGCGCCCACATTGCCGACAACAAGAAGGCGGTAGACGACGCTTTCGGGACGCTCGACGCGCTGATCTATTTACCAGAAGGGAAGGCCTTGCTGGCAAAAATCAAGGACTTGCGTGGCCGCTACGTCGCGTCCTTCAGCCAGGTGGACAAGCTGGTAGAAAAGGGGCAAATCGACGAGGCGCGCACGCTGATGCGCACGGAAACCCTGCCGGCGCTCGATGCACTGCAGGTACCGATCAGCACGCTGCTGGAATTGCAGAAGAAGATCGTCGTCGCTTCCAGTGAACAAGTGGGCGCATCCATCGCCGCGGCACGCATTGAAATGGTCGCCGTTGGCGTGCTCGCGGCCATCCTGTGCATCGGCATGGGCTGGTGGCTGACCCGTTCTATCACGAGGCCGCTGATCGAAGCGGTGCAGGTGGCGCGCACGGTCGCTGGCGGCGACCTGAGCAGCCACATTGCGGTGGGCTCGGCCGATGAAACCGGGCAACTGATGCAGGCGCTCAAGGACATGAACGCCAGCCTCGTCGGCATCGTGCGCGAAGTGCGCAGCGGCACCGAAACGATCGCGTCCGCCTCGGGGCAGATCGCCAGCGGCAACCTCGACCTGTCGGCGCGCACCGAGGAGCAGGCCAGCTCGCTCGAAGAGACGGCATCGTCGATGGAAGAGCTGACCGGCACCGTCAAGCAAAACGCCGACAATGCACGCCAGGCCAACCAGTTGGCGGTGACGGCGTCGGACATTGCACTCAAGGGTGGGGCGGTGGTGTCCAAGGTGGTGAGCACCATGGGGTCGATCAACGAATCGGCCAAAGAGATCGTCGATATCATCGGGGTCATCGACGGCATCGCGTTCCAGACCAATATCTTGGCCTTGAATGCTGCGGTCGAGGCGGCACGCGCCGGCGAGCAGGGGCGCGGTTTTGCGGTGGTCGCCGCCGAAGTGCGCAACCTGGCGCAGCGCTCTGCCGCCGCGGCGAAGGAGATCAAGACCCTGATCGGCAATTCGGTCGAGCAGGTCGAGATCGGCTCCAGGCTGGTCGACCAGGCCGGCAGCACCATGGCCGAGATTGTCGACAGCGTCAAGCGGGTGACCGACATCATGGGCGAAATCACGGCGGCCAGCCAGGAGCAGACTTCGGGCATCGACCAGATCAACCAGGCGATCACCCAGATGGACGATGTCACCCAACAAAATGCCGCGCTGGTCGAAGAGGCCGCAGCGGCCGCAGCGGCGCTCGAAGAGCAGGCTGCCGCCCTGGCCAGGGTGGTCGGCGTATTCACGATTGGCGAACCGGGGCCAAGGGCGGTGGTCGCTGCATTGAAGCCCAGGACCGGCGCCAATACGGTCGCCAGGCGGGAGCTGGCCATCAACGCCGCGCACTTCAAGCAGGTGGCCAATGGCGCCCCGGACGCCAGCCCGGTGGAAGAACCATACTAGCGTTACATTCGCGCCAGGTCCGTGCCCACGCGTGGGCCGCCGCACGGCAGTTTCGTGCTTATCTCGTCAGAAGGGTGGTCGTAACATGAATGCAATCCTGAATCGCTTGTTCCTTTGGCAGAAATTTGCCGTGATGGGCTTGCTGGCCCTGGTGATGGTCGCAGCGCCGCTCGTGCTCTACATGTTGGAAACCCAGAAGGCCATCAATGCCGCGGCGCTCGAACAGCGCGGCATCGAACCGGCGCGTGCCTTGCTGCTCGCGCTGCAAATGACCCAGCAGCACCGCGGCCTGTCGGCGCTGGCATTGGGCGGCAATGCAACGGCCCGGACCAAACTGGTCGACAAGGCCGCCGCGGCCGAGATGGTGTACGCAAAGCTCGATGCCATTGTGGATGGCGAGAAGGCGAACCAGGCGCTGGAAGTGGCCTGGAGGAAAGTGCGGGAAGACTGGAATGCGCTGGCCCGCAAGACGGCGCAAGGCGCGATCACCATACCGGGCAGCTATACCGATCACACCGCGCTGCTGGCAGGCATGCTCGGCGTGCACAGCATGTTGCTGGATCACTTCGGCCTGACACTCGATCCCGAAATGGACAGCTACTATCTGATGGATGCGGCGCTGGTGCAGGCGCCGCGCCTGACCGAAGCGCTCGGCCAGACGCGCGCGAAAGGCGCCGGCATCCTGATCGCCAAAGAGGCGGCCATGGCGGACAAGGCCACCCTGTTTTCCTTGCTGGACAAGGCCAGCGAGCGCTACCAGGTCATGCGGCAATCGATGAACAAGACAGCGGCCAGCCATCCGGCGCTCAAAGAGCGGCTGGAAGAACGCACCAGCGAGGCGGTCTCGCAGGCGACCAGCGTGACGGCGCTGGCCCGCGCGCAAATCGTCGATGCCGGGCAAATCGACTATCCCTCGGCGGACTATGTCGCCAAATTCACCTCCGCGATCGATGCGCAATTCGCGCTGATCGCCGTCGCGGTCGATGAGCTCGACGCCATGCTCAAGGCCCGCCATGCCAGTTTGACCCGCAGCAGCAATATTCTGATCGCCACGGTCATCCTGTTTGGCGCGTGTGGCGCGCTGCTTGCCTACGTGATTACGCGGTCGATCACCATACCGCTTGCCGAGGCCGTGCAATTCGCGCGGCTTGTCGCGACGGGAAATCTCGCGGCGAGCGTCGATACCGCATCGAGCAATGAAATCGGGCAATTGATGGGTGCGCTGATGGACATGAAGCACAGTCTTGTGCGCATCGTCGCCGAAGTACGCAGCGGTACCGAAACCATCGCGGCCGCCTCCGCCCAGATCGCACACGGCAATCTTGACCTGTCGTCGCGCACCGAGGAGCAGGCCAGCTCGCTCGAGGAAACGGCGTCGTCGATGGAAGAATTGACCGGCACCGTCAGGCAAAACGCCGACAATGCGCGCCAGGCCAACCAGCTGGCGGTCACGGCGTCGGACATTGCGTTCAAGGGCGGCGCAGTGGTGTCCAAGGTAGTGAGCACGATGGGAGCGATCAACGACTCATCGAGAAAAATCGTCGACATCATCGCTGTGATCGACGGCATCGCGTTCCAGACCAATATCCTGGCCCTCAATGCCGCGGTCGAGGCGGCACGCGCCGGCGAGCAGGGGCGCGGTTTTGCGGTGGTCGCCGCCGAGGTGCGCAACCTGGCGCAGCGCTCTGCCGCCGCGGCGAAGGAGATCAAGACCCTGATCGGCAATTCGGTCGAGCAGGTCGGCATCGGCTCGACCCTGGTCGACCAGGCCGGCAGCACCATGGCCGAGATTGTCGAGAGCATCAAGCGGGTGACCGACATCATGGGCGAAATCACGGCGGCGAGCCAGGAACAGACTTCGGGCATCGACCAGATCAACCAGGCCATCACCCAGATGGACGATGTGACCCAACAAAATGCCGCGCTGGTCGAAGAGGCTGCGGCGGCCGCAGCCTCGCTCGAAGAGCAAGCCGGCGCCCTGGCGCGGGTGGTGAGCATATTCAAGATCGGCGAGACGGCGCCGGCGCCGGCCGTGGCCGAATTGAAGACAAGACCCCGCACCGCTGTCGTCGCCAGGACCAGGCCAGGCCTCAAACGCGTGGGCAATGCCCAGGCCTGAGCGCTAGCTCAGGTAATAT
>Ga0187844_10000258_pt1 | contig 40754 bp, 47 predicted proteins | sample SpaLakP09_SKY_50_FD_134517 | JGI IMG/M metagenome (GOLD analysis project Ga0187844, IMG submission 134517) | Oligotrophic lake water microbial communities from Sparkling Lake, Wisconsin, USA - SP09_SKY_50 | ecosystem: Environmental > Aquatic > Freshwater > Lake | place: USA: Sparkling Lake... | reverse complement strand
GAATTATATATTACGCATTTTGTTTTTAATGACGACGACGAAAAAATTAACGAAAAAAGCAACAGTAACATGAATAAAATGAAAAAAACTAACAGTAAAACCAAATTAAAAAAAATAATGAAAAAAGTTTCTGAAAAATTGTTTCTTGAAGATGAAGAATTCGGTTTTTTAATGTTATTTTCTTACAGCTATTTTCATTTGGCGCATTTGTGTTTATGTGAATTCTTCAACACCGGAGCAATTCGTGACGAATTAATAAATGCACTGAATGTTGTTATTGTGTAGTTTGGTAAAAAAATAATTTATTACTTTATTATATAGTATGGCATCAACGCGCAATATTAATACTCCTGGAAATTATTCTTTAGAACAACGACAATATAAGCAAAACCAGCAATACACTTTATATAAGAACTCGCAATACGGTCAGGCTTATAGCACAAAAATGCCAGGAAATGGCCTTATGCCGGGTCAGCTTCCAGCAGAAAAATTGTCGGGCAACCCCATTCAAATTGAGTCTTTTTTGTTTGGTATTAATTCCACGAATCTAGTCAACCCTGAACCGTGTCTGGTTCCAGAACTGAAGTGTTTAGAAACTGCAAATATCTATGCAAAACCGGCAACAATTATGCCTTTGCCTTTAGTGATTGAACGAAATCGACCTTTTCCTTGTCCTTAAAAACTGGCGCGTTAAAACAATATAATATGTAATATATATATATATATTATATTATGAAAATATATTACGGAATTGCAGACAATTCAATAGATGTTACAGATATTTGTTTATCAATATTAATAAAAAATAATATTATTTTCATTCCTTGCGGAGAGAGAGTTAGGTCAAATTATTTTACAGACCCATTACCATACGTCCTTAAAAAAATAATTATTGAAAATAACGAAACAATAACCGAATACGATGAATTTACGCAAATAAAAATAAATATATTAAATAATACAGTAACTACCACGGACAATAATGATGTCAACAATAAATTATTAAGCATACATTCTAATTTAAAGATAAATCATGGTAATTTTTACGATGAACTTCCAGAACAAAGAATGGTAGTTAGATATTTAAGTGGAAGCGAAAAAGTTTTAGAAATCGGTGGTAATATAGGTAGAAATTCAATAGTGATTGCTTCTATTTTAAAAGATAATAATAATTTGGTGACTTTGGAAAGCGATGAAAATATAGCAAAACAGCTAACAGAAAACAGAGATTTAAATAATTTAAAATTTCACATAGAAAGTTCTGCATTATCAAATAGAAAATTGATACAAAAAGGTTGGGATACAATTCCAAGTGACATTTTAAAAGACGGATATAATTGGGTAAATACTATTACAATAGAAAATTTAAAAAATAAATATAACATAGAATTTGATACATTAATACTTGATTGTGAAGGCGCTTTTTATTATATTTTAATGGATATGCCAGAAATATTAAATAGTGTTAATTTAATTATTATGGAAAATGATTATGCCGATATATCACATAAAAACTATATTGATGAAATATTAATAAAAAATAATTTTAGTGTAGATTACTCAGAATATGGCGGATGGGGACCTTGTTATATTAATTTTTTTGAAGTTTGGAAAAAGATCGGTGTTTAAATTTCAAAATATATAATAATATTATTTTTGTTATAAAAATAATATTATTTTGATTGCATCTTTTTAATACTCAGGCGTGTGTTTCTTGAACAAACACCCTTGCGACGCTAAACCTTTTACATCCTGCGTAACAATGGAAGGATTTTGATTTGCAGTATTTCGCATCCATATTTTAATAATGCAGAAATTCTTTTTTGGTGATATCGTAATACCAGTAACACACGAAGCAAATGAAGCTTGGTTGCTTATTGATTCGCCCACGAGTGTATAGCTCAAATCGCGCCACACTTCGTAGACATTCTTATTTGCAATCTTATAGGAAAAACATCCACCTTGTCTATTTTGTGGGTCCTCCCACACAGGGCTAATTCCATCTCGCATCAAGAACAACATGCAATTCTTCACTAAAACTTCCGGCAATGTCTCCGTTAGTGCTACTGTCTCCTCAACTGTGCCCGTTGTGTAAATCTTCTTGTAACTCTTTACACTCCAATCTGTATCGTGCGGCAAATGTGCCCACAGTGTCCAGTTATCCGACAATTTATGAAAATTACATTCGCTGGATTGTTCTGCAGTCATTGTGGTTGATTGTGGAGTCACCATTATATACATTAATCAATCAATTTTTTATATTGTTTTACATATATTGTTTTTATTCATCGTCCGCGCTAATATAGTCATAGATAGAAGGTGGTGTACCCTCCTTTGCATCTGCAACGTGCGTTTCTGTATATGAAACTGCGTCGTCATCTCCATTGCACAATTTTCGCAGTTCATAATTGTCAATTTCCAACACAATCTCGTCGTCTTGAGAAAGAATAACATTATCTACATTTTGATCAAACAACTCTAGAGTATAAGCAACCGAGGCGTCGTCCTTAATAACGCCAAACTGTTTTCTTATAAGGTAACAAAATAGAAATTTATTCAAACGATTGTTGACAATAAAATAATTCTCCTTCTCAGTAAATAATTTTAAGTTATAATGTTCTTTTTTAGAAAACACGACTGTCATTGAAACAAACTTGTATTTGCACTTTTCGTAGGAGAAATTATAAGGTGGGTCAAAACAAACAATCTTATTTGACTGACCAAATACTTGCTTGTCGGTGTAAATTATGAAATCCATCAATTCAGGCGGAGGCAAATCTTTTACTAAATTTTCAACGCTGGTGCGTTTGAAGACCTGACCATCTTTTATTATTTCAATATTTCCCATTTCTGGATAAAAAAATTGTGAAAAGAATCCTTCAAAATAATCTGCATAACTCTTGAAATCGGGATTCTTCTTTAAATTTCTGTATATTTTGTCAACAAATACTTGAATTCTACTATAAGTTAACACGCAAAAGTGTGCAGCTTCTACTATAAAAATATTGTATTGCGACGGATAATAGTTAGTCATGTATATATGTACGACCATGCCATAAAATAATATATTGTTTGCTATCGAGTAAAGACCCATTCAATATATTATTTTGCGTGTTTGTTTTAAATTGTTTGCATATATATTTTAACTAGTGTACTCTGGGGAACTAGAGTACTTCGGCACAAAAAGAGTGGCTTGAACTGCCGGTGCTTGTGTCTGAGTTTGCGTTTGCGTTTGATTTATTGGTGCAATGTTATTGTAGTTGTTGACCTCGGCAGCCGTTGGATAAGGATAAGGATTTGTGTTATAATTTGGATTAAAAATTTTAACGGGTGATTGCGGTTGGTTAGTAATAACAACTGTTTTATTTTGGGATTGAGACGACGGTTGAATATTTTGACAATTGTACTTAAGTTTTCCAGTTGCAACATCTAAACCAAAAACATATAGCAACATCGTCACTATTATAGACATTAAAATAAAAGGAATGAATACTATGAACCACGCAATAACGCTTAATCCTCCTTGACACAACGCATTTAACAGAAAAGTAATCATAACCATAACAATGAATTTAAAGAGCGCGGTATTGTAAAGACCCTTCAATATATCAATAATAATTTGAGTGGCTGAAAATATTAAATATATTAGAGCCGGTGGACACAACTGTATCATTTGCATATTATATTATGTTTATACTTTTATTTTAGTAGGGAACCCGGGTTTCCTAAAATTTTTTATTAGCAAAAATTAAACAAGGAAAACTGGTTCTCCGTCTTTTAAATAACCCACTTTATTTCCTGGTTCTCCATATTCGTCGACATCATACAGTGGACCATTTTCCTCACTTGTTGCGAAATAAGTTACATCATCAATCTCAATTTCAAAGACTTCTTCTTCGTCATCATCTTCTTCTTCCTCTTCTTCTTCCTCGCTCGCTTCAGTTTCTGTTCCAGAATTATCATCCTCTTCTTCTTCTTTCTTAGTTTCTTCTTCTTCCTCAGCATCCTCTTCCTCTGCATCCTCTTCGCTTGTATCCTCAGCTTCGCTTGCATCTTCCTCAGCTTCTTCTTCAACTATCACAGTCTTTATTTGCGAGTTTACTTTGACATCATCCAAGATTTGTTCAATAGATATTTCAGAACCATTATCACTTATATCTTCAATATTCAATAATATGTGTTCTTCTTCTTCGTCGTCTTCGTCTTCGTCTTCGTCTTCTTCTTCGTCTTCGTCTTCTTCTTCGTCTTCTGAAACCTCCGCACTGGATTGCTGATAATATTTGCGCGCTTCTTCTAACTCTTTTTTATAGCGCTCCATTTCTTTTCGACAATTATCCAATTCAGTGCTCAATCTTTGCACTGTATAATTATACAAAACTTTATTTAGTCCCTTTCTAACAACATTGTTTACTTGAGATAATATAGGTTCAATATCTATTTTATTTTGAAAATCCGTTGACATTAGTTTGATAGTTTATTATATCAATATTCGTTTAATATAGTTAAAAATATATTTATTCTATTCATATAGACAAAATGGCGACGAATAGCGACGGAATGACTCTTGTATGCGAAGAAGAAATGACGGAGAAGATTGGAATTGTAATAAGACAAACAAATTATGCACCAGAAACGGCGAGAGAAAAGTTGTTATTAGCAAATATGGACCATATAAAAGTGATTAAAGACTATTGTGGCATAACTGAAAAAAAGGCACCACCAGTAAAATCGTTGCAGCAACAAATTTACAAAGAAATAAGACATCGTTTGGATGACTCTGTGCGCGACTTTAATAAAAAACAAGACCATAAGTTGGCCGCGGAAATTGAAAACAACAAATAAGTAATAAGTAATTTTATTTGTATAATATATGAACTACGAAGAAAAGAAAGAGATTTTTTATGAAGTTGAGTTTAATTTTTCTAAAGTTATAGATGAAACACATTGGGAAACCGATAAGGTTAATAGATGTTGCAATGCAACAGAAACAGATTTTATAATGAAATATGGTGACATTTTGTCAGACAAATATCCTAATGTTACATTGAAAGATATATACATTGCATTAATTTTTACATACTATTCGTTAAATTTAGGGGAACAAACCACAGATTATTTAGACCTAGCTGATTTTAAAGACCAATGCGATAATTATAACAAGGTTAAGAAAATCTTTATTATGTTAACAACTAGCGATAAATCAATTGCATCGGCGGTTCGTCGTCACTTCTTTGGAATGAATCCCTTATTAAAAAATAGCAATACTCGATCATCATCCACTTATCGTTTAACATCTTCTCCAAGGTCTACCGCGCGAGGATTAAAAAAGAGTCGCCGCGCTAAAAGGCGTTATTCGAAGAAAACAAGAAAGCTTAGAAAATATAAAAAATAAAAAGCATTTATTTTATTACGACAAATGGTAATAAAATAATTATAATTATATTCTGTTTAAAATGTCCCAATAAAGAAGAACAAAGGAATGCATTTTTGCTGAAAAGTATTTTGGGTTTTGAAAATTGGACAAAAAAATGTCCATTTTTGAAAAGGGGATTTACTTTTGTGAAAAAATCCGCGCCAAAATCGGTTGTGAGCATAATGCTCCAAATTGTATTTTTCTATTAGAAAAATTGTTAGCATACATTTTTTGTTTTTTGTGAAAAAGCATTTAAAAAATTTGTCTCATCCTTTATAAAGTATGACAAACAATGACAAATTTGTAGCAAAAAGTAGCACGCATTATGAATGCAAAAAATGCGACTATATTACATCACGAAAATCCAATTTTGAAAAACATATTAAGACCAATAAACACAATGAGTTACAAAATGATGACATCGACAAAATAAAGGGATCCAAAGCATTATTGGTGTGCATTTGTGGGAAATCATTCAATCATCGACAGAATCTGTGGTCCCATAAAAAGAGGTGCATTTTTATAGAAAATAAATGTGACAAAGATGTAAATAAAAATGATTTGATAAAACAAATTATGCTACAAAACCAACAATTGTTGTTTGACAATCAAGAATTCAAAACAATGATTCTAGACATTGTGAGCAAACCACCGACCACAATAAATAATAATACCAATTGCAATAACAATAATAAACAGTTTAACCTAAATGTTTTCTTGAATGAAAAATGCAAGAATGCTATGAATATGAGCGACTTTATCGGGTCTCTTGAAATCCTCGATGAAGACTTTGAAAATATTGGAAAATTAGGTTATGTTCAGGGCATTTCTAATATATTTATAAAAGGGCTTAAAGAGCTCGATGAAACAATGCGACCACTGCATTGTAACGATCTGAAACGCGAAACCTTGTACATAAAGGACAATGATGTTTGGAATAAAGATGATAATAAACAGAAAATAAGAAATGCGATTGCGCTAATAGCTCACAAGAATTTTAAATATATTCCCATTTGGATAGAAGCAAACCCGCAAGCATTGGACGGAACAACCAAAACAAATGATCAGTATATGCGAATCGCTAATCAAGTAACTACGGCTATAACTCCGGACGATGATTTGGGGATAAATAAAATTATTCGAAATGTGGCTAGTAATGTTATTATCGACAAAAAATAGAAAAACAATAATAATATTTTCTCGGGGAGAACAAATATTATTATTTTATTGTGCGGGTGCAACCACATTTTGAATGCCAAACTTCTCATTCAATATATTGCTCTTTGTTTGCGGAGCCTTCTTCTGCAGGCGCTTCTTTACTTGATAGTTATTTGATGGTATAATCTTGTTATTAATAATAAAATCATCATTATCTTCATGAAACTCGGGCAATATCCTTGTTAAAGGCTTGTCTACTATTAAAAATAATCTATCGCTTCTTAACAGAGCCCTATATTCTTGAATTGTTAGATTTCCGTAATATTTATCCAACATGTAATGAGGATTGGGTGCCGGTTTAACATTTTTCTTATACTCATATATCTTTGAATATATATGATTTATTAACTGATAGCGCTCAAATTTTGTTGAGCTGTCAATATTCTCTTCCATTAAATGCGCCACTGCGCATTCGGGTGTACAAAAACACCCGTAAACATGGTAACTATTCTTAATAAAATGTTTTGGAATATAAATTGCCGGATTATCAAAATCGTAAGAGCACCAAAAGCAGGCAGATTTCTTGTCCGAAATATTGTTGATGTGCAAATCTTGCTCCAAGACTTTTAATTTGCGCCAGAGCTCTCGTGTATCATTTGTGTTATTCAAATCATCGTCATTATCATCATTTGTGTGTGAAATAGTGTCCTTAATGGCGTAAATCTTTTGTGCATTTATATTTGCGCTTGTATTCATATTTGCGTTCCCATTTACAATACCATTTATATTTGCATTATAAAATCCTGAAGCAGATTCTTGGTTTTCTAAATTTAGATTATTTAATACATTATTAGCTAATAATTCATATGTAATTTCATTTTTAGATTCAAAACTATAAGGATCTACATTTGCCGCAGTAAAATTTGAATTGTGGTCTCCGCTGCTAGACAAATCTTTTAACGAGCATTTTAGATGTAATATAATATTTGGTTTGCTTTCCTTTTGAATTGCAAGAGGCGCAGTCTGTTGAACAATTTTACCCCCCTTTGGTTTTCTTCCCCTTTTTTTTAATCCTTGTTTAATAACAACATTTTCCTCAGTTTCTAATTCTTCTTGTGGAATAATATTATCATTTACAATATCATTTACAATTTCATTTACAATTTCATTTGCAGATTCGCAGTCAATGCTGAATGCTATGTTATTTTCATTATCTTCTTCAGTTTTCACTTCTTGTTTTACATTTTCATCTATCATGGGCTGTTCAGCTATTACATTTATATTAGCCGTTGTAGTGGATTGCAGTTTGGCTTCTAATTCTGCCTTTGCAGCCTCAATTTCTTTTTTAGATCTTCTTCCGCGTTTAGGTTTTATAGTAGCGCCCCCATCTGAAGTCATTATCCTTTATATTTAAACTAAGTTAAAGTGAATTTAAGTAGTTTTCGTTAAGTGTTTTTCGTTAATGAAAGAAAAAATAAACAAATGTAAACACTCCAAATTTTAGAATTAAAATACTTATCTAAGAGTTTTCGTAACAATGGCGACAAACCGGAATGTAATTGTTGCTTCCAATAAGCATTTGTTGTTTTTCTTGCGTCAATCGAAGCGAAAATATACCGGGCGCGCCGTTTTTGCAGATACTGCACAAAGAAGTGAGCTTGGTCACTTTATCGCACATGGGAATAAGATCCAAAAGAGATCCAAACTTCTTTCTTTCAAAATCTCCATCTAACCCAGCAATATACACTTTCTTCTTATCGATTAACATTTGTAAAACGCATTGTTGCAAATCCTCAAAGAACTGCCCCTCGTTTATCAAAATTACTTCGGCTTCACGCAACATCATGTGCAATTCACAGTCCTTATTATAGGCTTCATCCAAATTCGAATAATTCCAAAGAGGCAACAATTCTTTGGTTTGAATGCACGGAATCATAACCTTGTCGTGCGTTGACAACATAGACTCGTGGTACCTTGTATCGGCGCTGTGGTTAATAACTGCTATGGGAACATTGCAGAACTTGTATTGTTTATAGACTTCAAGCAATTTGCTCGTTTTTCCAGAGAACATTGGGCCTACAAACAACTCCAAATAACCAGTAGAGTAAGCCGCGTCTTTTGACATTTTATTTCTAGCAATCGATTGCATTAATATACACCAGTTATTTTATTTCAATTTTTTTGCCAAATTTTGTAGGAGTTTTATATTTATATTTATATTTTTGTGCGTTTTATATTAAAAACAATAAAGCAAGATTAATAAACCGATGAATGCAAATACAACAAATTCAACAAATGTAAGCGTTCCAATGGTAGAAAGATGGAGACCTACCAAATTCGAAGATATTGTATTGGACCCGCTTAATAAGGTGATTATGAAAAATATTATTGAAACGGGATATTTTCCCAATCTGCTTTTTTATGGGCCACCGGGAACAGGCAAGACGACAAGCATAATAAATCTTATAAATGCGTATCAAGATAAACACAATCATAATATGAAGGGCTTAGTTATTCATTTAAATGCGAGCGATGAACGCGGAATAGATATTATACGAAGTCAAATAAGCCAATTCGTGAATTCAAAGGCGCTTTTCAATCAAGGCATGAAATTTGTTATATTGGATGAGGTGGATTATATGACCAAAAATGCGCAGCAAGCATTGCGCTATTTGCTTCAAAGTTATACGAGCGGTGTAAGATTCTGTTTAATATGCAACTATATAAGTAGAATTGACGAGGGTCTGCAAAATGAGTTTTTGAGACTTCGATTTAATCAACTACCTGAAACAGATATTATTCATTTTCTCTCAAACATTGCCGAAGCTGAAAACCTGAATATGAATAAAAATTCTATAAAACTGATTCAACAATTATATAAATCGGATATGAGAAGCATGATAAATTTTATGCAGATGAACCAGCAACAGCAGCAATATCAAGACACCACATTTAATATAATAGATAATACTATCTTGGACGCTTTATACAATAAATTCGCAAAAAAAGAAAAATTGGATACTATTGCCATTTTTATTCAAGAGCTGAGTACAAATTACAACATTGATAAAAAAAATATAATTAAACACTTTTTAAATTATATTATTCGAAGTAAGCCGGAAATAGTAAATAGCGAATTCCTAGTATTTGTTGAGAACATAATGCATTTTCAAGACTGTAAAATTTCTCATTATATTAACTATTCGTTGGCGCGTTTGTCTGCATTTATTCCTGCATTTATTCCTGCATTTATTCCTGCTTCGAACTAATAGGTGCAAAAATAAAAATCTATGCAAATTATATGAAGTTCATCAAACGCAATGCCAGTATTTTTACTATTATATTTGTTATTATATTTGTTATTATTTTTGTTTTTGCTCTACATTTGGCACATTCATATAAAGAAACTTTTCAAAATACTTATACCAAAAATATTATTTTAATAGGTGACAGCATTTTCAAGAATAATGTGTATGTTCCTTATGGTTCAAGCATTGAAGCACAGCTTAAAAATCGCGCGCCCACAAAAGAATTATTGTGTTTAGCGCAAGATAATTCAACAATCATGGATGTTTATAAGCAGGTTGAACAAATCCCGGAACAATACAACGAGTCTATAACAAGCATTTTTCTCTCAGTTGGAGGAAATGACATTTTGGAGAATTATGTTTACGATTATACTGATGTGGATAATATGCAAACACTGAATAATAGTTTTATAGAATATAAGAAACTGATTAAAACTATTCAAAGCAAAATGCCAAAGGCAACTCTAGTAATATTAGATATTTATTATCCGGATAACAAAAGATTCAAAAGTTTTTACCCAATAATAGACGAATGGAATAATCTTATTTATGAATACGCAAAAACCAACAATATTCGAGTAATAAAAATTAGCAACATTCTAACAGATGCTGATGATTTTTCATTTACAATAGAACCCTCGTCTATTGGGGGAAATAAAATTGTTAATGAATTGTTAATGAATTATTAGTGAATTGTTGAAATTGTTGAAATTGTTGAAATTGTAAAAAATTATAAATGCTAAATTATTTGTCCTCGCGCGTCATGCGAGACATGCGCATATGAAGTTTTATCATAAACTCATTCGGCGGCGAACTCTTTGTTGGGTCAAAAAAATTTTGTTTTAAACTATAATCTTCGCTTAATATTTTATTACTTGGACTAGAAGGTATAACTAAGTTTTTGGGAATAGGAACCCATTTGGTCCTTTCATTTATGACGCGCGAGACAGACTGTATCATTTATATTATTAAATAAAGAAAATAATTGAAATAAAATAATTTAAAGAGATATAAAGGCAACCTGAGAATACTAGTAATGGCAACCATGACAACAAACGCAATAAATAAAATAGATAATGAATGGCAGAACTTTATTTCTGCAAAATACAATAATGACGATGATGCATCAAGCGAAGAGCACTACCAGGAAGAGGAACTAGATGAATCTATATTATCGGCAGATATTGCTAAAGGCCTGCAACAAGAAGCACCTAAAGCAACTGAAATATACATTTCTACAAGGTCAAAGATTGCGTATTTGAATCAACCAATCGATTTAAAAACACTCTTCTGGGGAATTCAGGTTATGCCTTACTCCACACCATCCAATGGGGTCATTAAAAAACAAATGAAGTTCAATTCTTTGACGCAAGAAGATCTTGACGAAGCGCAAGAAAATTTAAAAAACGAGTCGCATTATGATCAACAAATCATAACGAGTATAAATAATCCAACGGGTCGAATTAAGTTTAAGGATATACGAAAAATCAGTGTGGGTGTTTCAAAGAAAGATATTATGAGTTATAGATGCAAACAGAAGAGCGCATTTTACAACTGTTTTGTCATGATTATGCGTATCAAGATTCAATCGGCTTTCAAAGAGTTTCATATTAAAGTTTTCAACACTGGAAAGATGGAGATTCCTGGAGTGCAAAATGATGTAATTTTCCAGGAAGTTTTAAACACAATTCTTACAACAATGCAGCCATTTATAAAGGATAACTTGAGTTATAACCAGAAGAGTGATACGGTGTTGATTAATTCAAATTTCAATTGCGGATTCTTTATTAATCGAGAAACACTATTTGATTTGCTAAAGTATAAATATAACATTCAATGTATTTACGACCCGTGTTCTTATCCAGGCATTCAATGTAAGTTCTATTATAATAAAGATTTAACAGAACAAACTGGGTCGCAAATATCGGAGGAGAATAAGAAGAAGTATAAGAATATAGTTGAGGTATCGTTTATGATTTTCAGGACAGGAAGCATTTTGATTGTGGGAATGTGCGACGAGAATGTGTTGTACACGATTTATGAGTTTTTGAAGAAGATGTTAATCCGCGAGTTTTCAAAGATTAACCAGAAAATTATTACTGCTGAGAATACACCATTAAAGCAGAAGAAGACCAAGATTAGGAAGAAGAGTATTTTCGTCGATGTTACTGTGTAAAAATAATGCAATAATTGAATCATTTGGCGCCTCCTTTTCCAAAGGTTAAGAATTATTTGGCACCTTCTTTTCCAAAGGTTAAGAATTATTTGGCACCACCTTTTCCAAAGGTTAAGAATTATTTGGCACCACCTTTCCCAAAGGTGGTTAACTATCATTTGGCACCACCTTTCCCAAAGGTGGTTACAGTAGGTGTGTGCGACTTGCCATAATTATATTTTCTTTTGGCTTTCTTTGCTAAAAGAAACGCCTTTTTTGAATGATTGCAACCTTTTTCTAAGATGTTGTAGTCGACTGCTGCGGCTTTTCCAGCCGTTAACGAACTCGCAAGACGAGCATAACCCCACGATTGCGCGGTTTGATTTGGCCTCGACCCCGATGAAAAATACGCACCTTCGCCCTTCTTTACAATTTGCTCGAGGGCATTTATACTGCATCCCGTTGCTTTGGCCAATTCTGTCGACGGAACTATGTGCTGAACCTTGTATGTTTTTTGAGCGTTTGCAATGTGTTTAGACGGCTTAGATTTATAAGATGCAACAGACTTTCTAGTATAATATTTGCGCTGTTTGTAAAGCTTCCGCGACTTTGTCAACATTTTTATTTGCTGTTTTTTATCTTTTCTGGATAAATTTTTGGGTAAATATCGAATGGGGACACGCATTTCAAATATATTGTCTATACAAATAGCCAAGAAATAAACTTGTCAATGGATTCTTCAATTCTTTTGTCAAACTCTGGATGGTAAATTTTCTCTGCAAGTTTTATTTCAACTACTTTTCCTTTGTGGAATTTTTTCAAGAAGAGGTCTATTATTTCAATATATTTATTAGGTTCAATATCTTTATTGAGCTGTTCAATAAATGTAAATATAATATTAAATGCGCCTTTATTTAATTTTGAATTGCAGATTTTATCAAATATGGGTTTAGAATCGTTAATAATTTTGTGCGAGTTTTTTACATCATCTCCAAAAAAATCACATTTATGCGTTAAAAATGAGATAACCGATTTTATAATGGCGCTATAAATCTGCAATATATCAAAATATTCTGAATAATTTTTATTAGTAAGGTCATGATCCATATTTTTTCGGTATTCATTGTTTATATCAAAAAGTGTTTTCTTATATACAAACATTGATGCGTCGCGTGAATTCAATTGGAGAAAAGTGTGTTGATCGTCTGTTATTTGCTCTATGAACTCTACATAAAAATAAAATGCTTTTTGTCCATGATAAAACGCCAAATCAATGTTTTTTGAGTAATAAAGAATATTATTAAATACATGGCTTATAGTTTCTAAGCCGCGAATAATAATGAATTTATTGCAGGCAGGGTTTTTAAGATGAACTTTTTCGGTTATAAATTTAAAATACTCTACAATCAACAAGTAATGCTTATTTAAGATGTCGTTGATGCTATAATTTAGTGTAGACTTGTAGTTTTCTACATTATTCAATGAATAAAGCGCAAAATTACTGGAACTACTATTGCTAATTGATGAATTATTCATTTTTATATATAATTAAATACTTTTTCTTTAAATTAGTATTTAAAGACTATTAAAATTTCTATAATATAATGTCAACAACTGAACAAAAAGCAGGAGCAGCACCAGCAGCTACTGAGACAAATTATAGATTGCCGAGTGATTTAACTTTGAAACACGCCACCAAGTTGGCTATTGTGGAAGATAAACCAATTATGATGGATTATTGGTCAGCATCTTTAGACAAGAAGGCGTTGGTGGGAGTTAAGGAGACGGGAGAGAAGCTATTGGTCAAGTCTGAGGATGAGTACACTTCACCCATTTCCAAGTTTTACAAGAGTGCAACAGAGTATATTATTATTACGGAGAACTCTATTTATTTAGTGTCATCTGATATTCCTACGCGTAAGATATCCTAAGCCACTTTTAGAAAAAGTGGCGCAAAACGAATGGTCTCTTGCAGAGACCATAGATTTTCAACAATTGTAATATTATTATAACTAGCATTTTGCTCCACTTTTTCGTAAACTTGTAAAAAGTGGAAAAAGTGAAATAATTTATTATACGCATAATATAAATATGCCTTATGGGAATTTTTATTATGGTAAAACTGGATTCTTTTATAAAAAGTCGGGTGCTGTTGGCGCCAGATATAACCCATCTTTAGCAGCCATTTGCAATCAACCACAAGATGTAAATAATAGATATGTGCCGGGTTCGGGAGTAGGTGCATCTAGCACGGCACAACGGCGCGCTAAATTGATTCAAGCTTATAGAAGTAAACCTGCTGCGGTTCAGAAAGATGGACAAGGACCTCAGCATCTAGGTGTCTTTGCCAAGGGCGGGTCAAATATGTATGCTTTGAACTGGGGATTGTATTAATAACTGTAAAAGTATTTAATTTTTATCAATTGCAATAAAAATTAAAAAATTTCTTTATTCCACTGCGTTTAGCCCCCTGCGAGAATTGAACTCGCGACCTCCAGTTATCAGTATTTTTGTACAAGACTGGTGCTCTACCACTAAGCTAAAGGGGCCCAATATAGTTTATATATCTTTTTTAAGTTGTTTTACAAATAAATATATAACTAAGCTTTCAAAAAAAATTGAAGTCAAAAAATTTAAGTGGTGATTTAGTACCTTACTTATTTAAGATTTTCATCAAGAATGATGGCTGCTATGCTTGTATCCGCATCTGTAACTGTGGCTGCCTTGAAGGACGCGCGCAGGGCTTCAGTAAATAGCTCTTTTGAGTCAGCAAAGGCTGCAAACCACAACCGTTACTTGGAGGGCGATCCCCACGCAACCACCCAATATGTGTGGCCGAATCAAATTGCCGATGCTGAAAACATTGTTAATCTGTTGACCAAAAGTGGTGCGGTTCTCCTAGGAATCGCCAAGGAACCGCAGGTTGGGATGACCGGTCTTCTCCACTATATCCCTTACCGTTTGTGCACGCACGAAAACAACGACATCGTTGTTGCGCCAAAGAATGTGTGCATTTTAACGGGAATGAGCAACCTTGCCTGGGAAACCGACACCAAACGCGATTTCCCCGATTGTTTTCAATCGCAGATCTTCCACCACGGAAAATTGCGGGAAGCGCTTCCAATTTTGAAAAGAATCGCGCAAGAAGGCGGCTGTGTCATCATTGACGAAATTCAAAACGGTGCCAAAGAGAACCAAGTTCTTCATCAGGTATTGATTGAGTCCGGATTGCTCAACATGAATGTCCTTGAGACGAAGAATGTGAAGATTATTACGGCTAGCGCCACAATGATCAAGCATATTCACACTGCCAGCCAATGGGGTGGAAAAGCCACCATCTACAAGATGACCATTCCTTGCAACTATGTAGGATTCCAAAAGCTCAAAGAAGCGGGTGCGCTAAGACAGTGGAAGAATATGAACAGTCTTGATGCGACTCGCGAGTGGTTCAACGAGATTGTGACGCATTATGAGGGCGAATTCCGTGTTCACTTGGTCCGCGCCAATGCAAAGATGACTGCAAACATCCAGCAATGCGTTTTAGAATTCGGTTTCGGTTTGATTGAGCACAATTCCAAAGACAAGCTGACACCTGAGCAAAACAGAATGTTGTTTCATGACCCATTGACTAGGCACTGGATTATTCTGGTAAAGGGACTGTGGCGCGCCGCTAATCGCATCCCCACACTTTATAAATTCCGCATTGGATCGGTTCATGAGCAATTTGTAAAGAAGGTAGACAACGATGTTCAGGCTCAAGGACTTCCAGGCCGAATGCTGGGTTACCCTGGTTACCCCGAGGGACACAAGATTGGTCCCTATTACACGAGTCTAAAGGCAATTGATGAATACATTGCTTTCGCCGACGACCCATTGTCGCAATAAAACTCGTATCAGACCTCGGGCTACACGCGGACAGAGGAAGGCGTCGTTCGCTGCAGAGAAAAGAACTTTGCTTCTGCACACAATATTGCCAATCTTGAGGCGACAGACGGCATTAGAAACCCACTTTTCAAGATGAAAACCAAACGATTCTCCGTATTCAAGAACAAAGACTGGGCCAAGGCTTATGCAGAGGCTCTCGGCTACCAGTGGAATAATGTCGTCATTACGCAAACGCTGTCAGAGTCAAACGGTTTCATTGTTGTGGGTTTGAACGGACCCCGACAAGTCCACACGGTTTATGAGGTCGTAAACAAGGTGAAGACCGCATACGGTGGCACAAGCGACGCATGGAGAACTTGTCTAGTTGGATATATGAACAAGAAAGACCCAGAGTCGGCAATGTATGTTGTTGTAATTCGTCCCAATGATTTTGAGGATGAATCAAAAATGGCGACCATTAATGCACAATTTGTTGGCAAGCGCATCAAGTTAGACAAGTACAACTCTGGAGTATATTCAACTCTGTAAATATAGATATAGATAATACAAACCCAAAAATTTGCAAAATATTAATTTTGTAATTTTGTAAATAATGTTTTTTTTACAAAATTAATGAAAGATGGTTAAAATGCATCTTGTAGCTTGGCAATCTGCTCTTCGCTCAATTTTTCAGGGAACTGCACTTTGAAATGAATAATTAAATTTCCAGTATTGTGCCCTTCTCTCGCTAGTCCCATTCCGGGAATCATTTTTTGATAATCTGGAACAATAATATTTCCGGCTTGATTGTTTATCGAGTAATTCTTTCCATTTATGTACTTCATATCAAACGAAAACCCACACAATGCTTCCTTGAGAGAAACTGTTTTTTCTAATATTAAATCTAGACCATGACGACGAAAACCACTATCATTTTCAACCTTGATAAATATTTTTACATCGCCTTTACAATGTTCATTTACAATATTGCCTAAATCTTTTAACATAATAATTTCGGCATCATCGGTTCCCTTTGGAATATTTACATACATTGTCTGCTTTTCAAAAATCTTGTTACCACCTTCAACAATCCATCGTTCAATTTCCAAGGGAACACTGGCGCCATTCAAGACTTGTTCCATATTTATACAAATATTGTGAATAACCGGAGGCGGTTTTTGCATTCCTTGATGAATGTTGACTGGAACACCATCTCTAAAAATGCGAATATTTGCACCCGGTGGAAATGGAAATCCTCCCGGCATACCAGGCATTCCGGGCATTCCGGGCATTCCGGGCATTCCGGGCATACCAGGCATACCAGGCATACCAGGCATTCCGCCCATACCACCAAATAACATACTAGCAAATAAATCATCCATACTGTGAAAAGCGTGCGTCTCTCCATTTCCTCCCATGCTATTCATTCTAAAAAATGGGTTATTTTTTGCTCCATCATATTCCGCCTTTTTTTGCGCGTCTCCTAATACTTCAAACGCGGAGCTTATTTTTTGAAACTCTTTCACGGTTTCGGGATTTCCTAGATTCTTATCAGGATGATATTTGAGAGAAAGTCGCCTATACGCTTTTTTGATATCTTCAGCGCTAGCATTTTCGGGCACCTCTAATGTTTTATAATGATTTTCTGCGGACATTTAATATTATTGTTAAAGATAAACTTAAATAGTTTTTAACCAATATAAATATATATTTTTAAAATGACTGCACTCGAAACAAAATTATTTATAAATAAATATCAACCATTGTATTTCGCGGATTTTGAAATGAATGAAGACATGGTTGAAATACTGAATACACTTATTGAGATGGACAATTTGAATATTCTTTTTATTGGTGACATGGGAAGCGGAAAAACGGCTTTATTAAATGCATTAATAAGAGAATATTACAAGGGTTTTGGTAGAAAAATTTATGAAGATAATGTTCTTTACATTAATAGCTTGAAAGAACAAGGAATAAATTATTATCGAAATGATGTGAAAACCTTTTGTCAAACATGTTGTTCTGTTAAAAATAAGAAGAAAATTGTTATCCTTGACGACATTGACATGATAAATGAACAAAGTCAACAGGTTTTTAGAAATAGCATTGACAAATATAGTCACAATGTCCATTTCATTTCTTCGTGCAGCAATATTCAAAAGGTTATTGAAAGCCTTCAATCACGCTTCACAATTATAAAAATAAAACCGCTGCAAAGAGAGAACTTGCACAAAATAATAAATAAAATAAAAGTCAATGAAAATATTAATATAGATCCTGAAGCTGAAGGGTTCATTTTGGATGTTTGCAACAATACTGCAAAAATTCTTATTAATTATATGGAAAAATTCAAACTCTTGGATTGTAATATTACACTGGAACTAGCAAACCAAATCTGTACAAATATAAGTTTTTTAACATTTGCAAAGTATACCGAGTCACTGAAAAAAAAGAACTTACTAAAAGCAATAGAAATTTTATACGAAATATTTGACAAGGGGTATTCGGTGATGGACATTTTAGATAATTATTTTTTATTTGTAAAGACGACACAATTATTAAACGAAGATGAAAAATATAAAATTATTCCCGTTATTTGCAAATACATTACAACCTTCCATAATGTTCACGAAGACGAAATTGAATTAGCGTTGTTTACAAATAATTTAATTCAAATGTTATGATTTTTAGTAATTAGTAATTATTTTATATTGGCGATAATATATATATGTCTGCCCAAATATTTAAAAAACAAGTACCCAATGAAACTTTTATTGAATTATTGGAAGACATTGGAGCAAAAACGGAGAAATACTATATTATAAATAATGAATCTTACAAAAGAGGGTTATTTACCAATTCAATTCCTGGCTTTATTGCAAGTTGCAAACCGTTTTATCACCTATCTAAACAGAAATATTTGGAACGAAAGCTAACTTATAACAGTTTTACTACTGTTTTAAGACAAATATGTAATTATAATAAAATGAAATATACTTCGCAAATAAAGTATGACAAATCGAATTATGATATTGTTTATTACATTTACTTTGAAATATAATTTATATATTATAATATTTCATGCAACAATATAAATATAATAATTCTATCTTGTATAAGATAAGATAGAATTATGTCATTATTGTTTACAAATCCACATAATTATTTTGCGCTACCTCAAATTATAAGTGGTACTAAAAATAAAAATAAAAAAAGCGTTTCTTTTTCAAATATAAGATTTTTGCATATTATCCCAAGTCGACTAGACCTAGTGAATGCAAATCTTTTGCACAATTTGTGGTGGTCAAATAACGATTATTTGCGGTTTCGCAATGACGCTTTTAATGAAATTAGAGAATTGCAAAAAAAGTTTCCAAAAATAAATATTAAACAGAGCTTAAAATTGTTGTATCAACCAGATAATATTCGGATGCAGTAAAACTAATTTTAATTCTCGGGGTGTTTTAATTTTCGAACATTGTCACCCAAATCAATGGGCATTAACCCCCAAACAGGCGCGCCAGAAGGCACATCCCAAAAACTGACCCACTTGGGTTTATCCTTCATTGGTTCAATGACCCCCATTTTGGCATCAGGTGCATTCGCCAACAACAAATATTTAGAAATGATTATAGACGACTCGAGAACTTGGTTTGGTGACATTCTAGCAAACCATTCATAGTGACGGCGATTTAAAACCTCATTCGCCGGAATATAAATGCCATAAGTGTTGGAATAGATATCAATGTAGTCATTCGAGAGAAGATCGTCGATTATAATAGGTGTGTCTTCCATTGTTTTTGTACCAACCAATTTGCCATCAATCAGGTTAATTTGGTTTCTCTCAATTCGAGCAAAACACCATCGGTCAAATTCACCCAAAAACCGGATCTCATCAGTATAATCGTTGGAAATAGTTCTCTGCATAAAATCGACGAGTTCACCAACAACTGGGTTTTCTCTTTCAGCTCCCATAAAACGGATATTGGGGTAGAAATCGCGATGTGTGGAAGTTATATTGCGGTCAACCATTTCACAAATGAACATTTTTCCACCCGCACTACCCGTTTGATACAATTCACCCAAATCGCGCATACAAACAAAGGAAACCGGTACTCGAATACCTCCATACTTGTATAGAAGCTGTGCCATTCCCAATTCTCGCATATAATGCTTTATTGGGTTGGAGATTTTATTCATATCAACAGACCAGTTGGGCAATAATTTGGCAAACGAATCATCGTCAATTAAACAAATATGAAAAGAGTCTTCGCATTGTTTAATAATGGTTTTAACTGTTAAATACAAATAAGGTTGATTCAACTCGTGAGAACTACGAGAGCCGAAGCTGAGCCAGTTGCGTGCATTATAATCGTATTCAATGGGTATCCAAAGGATGGGTTTCTTATCCTTGGCTAAATCTGGGTCATTTAATAAATATTTTTGAATAGCGTCATAGTTTTCAGAATCGTTTTCTCTATCCAACTTGTTTTGAAATCTTTGATAAAGAAACGCCGTTACCAATAAAATAGCAAGTAAGAAAATATAATTTGTGTAATTTTTGGAGTAAAATGGCATTATATTATACTATTATATTTTTTATTTCTCTCATTTGCCATCCTTTAATAATTGAAGATCGGACCAAAAGTCTTGATTTCTTTGTTGTGCTAATTCTGTTTGTTTGGCCAAGTCGTAGGCTCGTCTTACTGACCGTTCTTCATCATTTTTCTCTCGGTTCTTCAAATAATTCATTGCCTGTTGTTCCGATAAAGGTTTAATATTCTGTTGACCGCGATGACTAATCATTTCATTTACATTATTAAATTTTTGTTTTTGTTGATAATCTTCAAAAGTAACCGGAATAACAGTTTCTGTATGTGCCTGTTTTAAGTCCTGAAATGGCAAACTACTAAATAAATCAGAGTCGAAACTCTGTGGCGCATCGCTTGACAAATCTGACGCCGAAATTGAATTCATACCATAAATATCTTGCACCTCTTGACGAACAACGAGAGAACGAGCCTGACTTTTCTTTTTTTCAAATTCGTGACCCATTGTTTCCATAGTTACATTTTTTGAGGATTCTTCATTGTCGCCTTCATTGGAGCGCAACCAATCTTCGTAACCTTTTTCTTCTCGTTCACTAGAAAGCTTATTTCTCTCGAATTGTTCATTGAACCATTTATTAAAATGGTTTTTGTTTTTGAATTTTTCATTGGTTTGAAACACATGGTCCAGCAGTTCGCGCTTGTCATCGTCGCCGTAAGTAGAATAATCCGTATTTTTCCCGGGTCCCGCATTTACATCCCCTTTTTTTCTAAATTCCCACACAGAAAACAGCATTTTATAAGCTTTTGAATAGAACCTAAAAAAATCCGGATCTAGACCAGACTTATCTGGGTGCGTTTTAAGAACAATGGATTTGGCCTTTTTAAGATCCTCTTCTGTAAAATCTAAAGGTATTTTAAATAGTTTTAAAATATCTTGAAGATTATAATTGTTTATATCTAAATCCAGGTTTAAGCTCATAATTAAAGTATGATTATATATTTTAATATATAATTGTACGGAATCGATCACCAAATTTATTTTATTTATGTATTTGTTTATTTTCTATACACTCTTTAGTACAGCAGCATTCTTGGTCATAATAAATGCGATAAATTGTATAAGCAGGCAAAGGATATATGGGGCGAAAAAAAACGGAGTGTGCCGTTATAAGCTTTCGAACGCTGCAGTCCCAGTCACATGGAATCTCCAATTTTGCGCCATTCACATCGACCGCATATAAATTGAGCGCCTTTAAGCTTCCAAATTGCCTATTAATATTTTCATATAACCGGCTTAAAGGCGCGTCTTTGTGAACAGTTATCCATTCTCCATAACCACAGCATTTGGTCAATTCAAATATATACTGAGAATTTGTGGTTAAACGAAAAAAATCGTCTTTTTTTTCAATATATTTATTTAATAGAATAGTATCATCCATTCTTTGTGTTGAATTATGTCAAAATAGATTTAAATGGTTTTTATAACATTAAATCCTTGAATTCCTTTCCAGTAAGTGTAACATTTTGCATCAATACATCGATATTTTTTTACACGAGGTTTATTTTGCTCCAACATATAAATTGCGAGATCGCATTATATTTTAAGCAATGCGCGAGTCAGTGCGCGACGGCATTGGGTTTGGAAAGTTTTTTATTGCATTTGTTAAATGAACACCACACCTTTTAAAAAAGGCGTCTAAATCATTTGGTGACGCGCCAGTTACTGCGTCATCTGGAACATAACCAATATTTCCCCTCTTATAACACAACATCACAGGAACACCATTAACCATTCGTTTGTGTTTAAGAAACGAATATAGATCAAAACTTTCATCTATGTCTATATCAGCGCAAATCACATTTGCTGGTGAAGATGCAAAGAAGGCCTCAACAATATGCGCAATCCTCTTGCAAGGTCCACACCAGGTTGCTCCCAATTTTACAATAACTAGACCAGGATTCACTTTTAATAATTCAGTAAATTCGTCGCGACTATTAAATACGCTAATTACTTGTTTTGTGATTTGATTCGGTTTTTTACCAGCATTCATTTTTTTATATAACTTATATTTTTATTTTCAATTTTTGACATAAATAATAATATAATAATTTAATTAATATTGTTAATATTATCAATACCGTTTTCAGCCAAATATTTTTGAACCGCCTTAAAAATTAATAGCTTAATTTTTTGAGCTTCTTCACTCTCATTCCCATCTTCACTTGTCCACGAATATTGTGGTGGCTTTCTTTCAAATTCAATCTTATAAAATTTCTTATCAGGGCCAATAAAAAGACCACCGTGCGCTTTTATCTCATCATCGACAATTCTCCTAGAATAAGCAAATCTGCCCTCATCTGAAAAAATCCAATTTAATTTATTATTTTCATCAAGACGACTTCCATACTTTGGATCATCTTTTGGCATCCAATGAGGATATTGCCCGTATTCAAATTCGTACTCCGTGCTGGTTTCGCATTTGGGCGCGAGTTCATATACCCACAACAAGTCATTGTACTCTTTAAAACCATATTTAATCGTAAATACACCGACTTCATTTAATTCCTCGAGCAACTTGTAAGTGTATTCCTCATCACCCCATTCTTTAAAATAAATGTACGATTGACACCGCGCTGGCGTGGGATTTTGTTCGCTTTTTACCCAAACCATATCCACTTGTTCAACTTCGCCGTGTTCTCTAAATATCCAATTAATATCTGTGCTGTGTTTTTTTGTGCTAATTGATTGAATAATAATGCGCTTGTGAATGTATTCGTCGGTTCGAAAATGATAATGTTTTTTAGTGTTTAGCTCGCACCACCAAGTGTCACCATCTAAAAAATGCACCAAGGCAGTCTTTTTTCCAGTTAACAGCTTCTGCAAAAATGGATGCTTTTTAATTAAAAACTTGGTTCCCTTGTAGTAAACATATGCTTCGCTTTGCCTGCTATCCTTATTCTTCTCTTTTCCAGTAACTTGACCGTCATATTTTGTATGAATGCTAATTTGAAATATATCGCCCAGTCTTAGAATATCGAGGCTATCATTTAATTGTTGAACCGTGCAATTTGTGTGAACATTTGTTATGTGAAAACTATATACGATTTCGTCGTGGTCGTTTATTACAACTTCGTTTTCAGATTTCTCATTCAACACAGTTACTTCAATATTTGGCTCGGGAAGCGGTTCTCCAAAATTGCATTCATCCTTTGAGTCATCCTTCAAATCGATTTTCTCATTGGACTCCTCTGGTTTTATTTCAACAGATTTTGCCTTTTTTGCTCGTGGTTTTGCCTTTGGCTTAGCTTCTGCCTTTAGATTAACTTCTGCCGTTGGCTTAACTTCTGCTTCCACCTTATCCTCTGTCTTACCTTCTTCAGAATCCACCACGGTTGATTTTTTTGCTCGAGGCTTTGATTTTGGTTTCGGGGTTGACTCTTCAACAGTAGTTGAAGCGGGTTCAGAGTCAACAACGACCAGCTTTGGCTTTCTTGTTTTAGTTTTGGGTTTATCTTCAATTGCTGACATATTCTTCTATTATTACAAAATATTAATGAGATTTCTTTAAGTAGATTTGCATAATTTGATTTTTGAAATATATAAAATTATGCCGTTTTATCAATGCATACGCAGTTGGCCAAATTGCGTATTATTTTATTTATACCCAAATCATCGTCAGGAGTAATGCAAGTTGTTACTTGATTCGCTATTCTCATATACAAATCGTTCTTTTTTGTAGTTACATCGTAAGCGCTGGGGTTAGCCTCTTGCCAAATTGGGATATATTTGAAATTTTTGTGCGCGACCATTGCAATTGCATTTCTTACTTTTTGTTTTGTCTCATCCTTATCCCATATATCATTGTCTTTGATATACAAAGTCTCGCGTTTTATGTCGTTGCAATGCATTGGACGCATTGTTACATCGAGTCCCCTAAGTCCTTTTACAAATATATTAGAAATGCCTTGAACATACCCGAGTTTGCCAATGTCTTCGAAATCCTCGTCTTGTATTTCGATGGAATCAATAAAGTCGCTCATATTCATAGCATTTTTGCACTTTTCGTTTAAAAAAAGATTCAAATTGAATTGATTATTTGTGCAATTATTATTTACTACATTATTATTATTATTGTTTGTGGTCTTGGGAATAGTTGCGAGTTCCATCATTTGCGCGCTCTGTTCAATAATTAATTGTTTGAACTCCTTGTTTTCTTTTAACAACATCATTATCAGGTCCTTTTCTGTTATTTTTGTATTAACTATGTGGAGACATTTTTGTTTATGTTTCCACAATCCCGAACTATGCTTATAATATTTTCCACAGCAACAAAAGTAACCCGAAACATCGTGTGGGGGTTTTTGATTTCCATTTATTTCCATATTCGTTCCATTTTGATGCTTCGGTGTCAACAAATGCCGATTGTAATCTTTTTTGTTAGCAGTCGTGAATTCACACTTTTCACAAGAAAACATGGGTTTTTTGAGGGTTTTTGAGCGTTCCATTTATATTCTAAATATATATTTTTAAATAGTTTTTTAAAAAGACGATAAAATAATATGCTCACACACTTTTTTATTAAAAAATGAAAATAAGAGCATTTAGCTCACAAGTGAAAATCGGCATAACTTTTTGCACAAAAGTATTTCCCCTTTTGAAAAATGGACAAAAAAAATGTCCAAAAACGAAAACCCAAAATACTTTTCAGCAAAAATGCGCGACTTTCCAAATCTTGCTTTTCTCGCGTCTATAAAAATAAAAATATAGAATATCATCATATATCATAAAACAAATATAATGATATTATTTGAAAGAGACCATAAGCCGAATTAGACTCGCAGGGTGGACCCTGCATTTTTTCACGCAATTGCCGCATTTACGAAGGAATCGAGCTCATCGACATCCAAGTGGGGGAGTTCTACATGGGCCTCCCAGAAATATCGGCAATAAGCCCAGACAAATTCGCAGTCGGCGGGATACCAATCCGGGTGCTGTTTTTTCAAAGCGTTGTAAAGTTTGGGTGGCAAAAATTGCAGACTTTGACGAGGCAAAACATAGCATAATTGAACAAGAGGAATTACGGGCGCTGCCGGTTTCAAGGAAACAAACTCGGTGTCAAAATATGGAATATATCGAATTAGATCGCGCAAAAGCGGCGGATAGTTGTAATTGTAACACCAGCGCCAGTCTGGGCAACTCGTTGTGTAATACTTCATCGTCCATTCTAGACCTTCCAAATAATTGACGCAAATTTGTTTAATGCGGTCTTCGTCGTCTTCGACACCAAAAAGCGATTTGTAATAACGAAATTGCCAATTTTCTTTAAAGGGGTTAATATACTTTTCCAATTCGCGATCTTGCGTGGGAAGCGCGTCAAATTTCTTAATTTTCTCTTCGGGTGTCTTTGTAGGATAAAACCTTTTTTCATTTCTGTCACGCAACTTCGTCTCGGTTTTAAACATATCCTCTTCGTTTTCCGCCAAGAAAGTAACTAATTTTCGCACATTCTTCCATATAATGCGCTTCCCATCCGTCAAATTTTCTTTTGTTCCGCCAATCGTCGCTTTATACGCATTGAGCATCTTGTCTACGCCACCTGTTCGAATGTTAACCGCCGGAAAATGCGGCATAAAGTCGTTGCCCAAGAAAAAACAGAGAAAAATATAGTCATATATTCGGTTTTTCTGCTCTTCTGTTGTTAATTCGTTGTCATTATTCATGTTCAAAGTAATTATCCGAGTTAGCTCGGGGATATCCATTAGATATGTCTCGTTGGGCTCCAGTGAACTATCAATCGACTTGATAAATTCTGGCGTTTCCCTGAATAAATAAATATTTGGATTAATTGGCAAATGATTGATGGAAAGCATAATAAGGTCAGCATCTAAACCATAAATAACCGTTGTATCCGCGCAATGCGACTCTTTGTTGGCCCGGATATACTCAAATATTTTATGCTCTCCTTCGCCAAACTCGTCGCTGGTGGAAACAATAACATTTATATTTGCGGCCGCATATTTTGCATTATTCTTAAAATATTTTTGGACAGAATCATTGAGTTCTTTCATAAAGAGAGTGCCGGGTGTAATCGCAGTTGTGTTCCATGGATCAGCAGTCGTCTTACTGAAAATAGATTTGTTAATCTCATTTTGATACCAAGATTTGTATCTGCGATTGCGTTGTTGTTCTAATTTTGCCGCGGGCGCCACGCCATCGAATGCAATTAATACAGTTTTCGAGGGAGTAATAAGTTCAATGTACTCTTCGATTTTATTAATGACCGCCTTGATAATAACAATGCTATCCTTTTCAGAAAGATCATTAAAATCGATTCGCCGAACCGCGTCATAAATAATAGAGTTGCAGTCCATGTAAAGGTTGTGAACAACCATGGACGCTTTTATATATTTCTTTATAATCTCAATGTGATTCTTAACAATGTATGAGAAATAACTCGGTATGCCCATTTGAAACCTGTTTATTAAAATAGTCTCTTTGTCTTTAATATAGTTGATTATAGTATATATTTTAACAGCTTAAAGAGCCGTATTCACCCGAGTAAAAATTAAATCGAAATATTATATAGAACATAAAAAATGAATGAAAAAATCTCGATTCCTAGTAAAAATAATAAAAAAGAGAATCCAGATAAACTAGATGTTGTTGCATTAATAGAAAAAAAAATAGCATATTTTCACGACATTATACAAAAAACAATTTTGAATGTGCAGAAAAACAAGATCATGGATATTTTAGGCGTAAGTGATGTAAATTCGTGCATAAATACATTAAACGGATTGAATGAAAAGATGAGAAATGTGCTTGTATTTGAAGACTCTACGACAACGGAAGAATTAATTAATAATCTTCAAATAATAAACAATGAATTGTCTGGATTATTAAAGTCGTATGGCACCGATTCCTTGGAAGATTTGTTGTCTATATGCTTTGGAAATAACAGTTGTATTATAAGTAATGAAGAGGAACAGTCAAAATTTGACCTTCTTAGAAAATATTTTCACCCAACCAGCTATAAGGTAATAAATAAAAAAGAGGACAACGGAAAGAAATCTATGACATTTGTAGATGATTTTATATCAGACAAAACGCGGAATTTTGACTGCAGTGACATTATTTTATCGGCAAAACAGTTTCACAACAAAGTCTATGGAATGAAATTGTATATATACAATAGCAGTTTCAAGAAAAATTTGTTAATTTATGGAACGGTTGATGATGTTATTATTGATTTTATGAATAATAAATATATAAGTGAAAAAATGCAAAAAATAAAAGAGCATTTGCCAAATGATGAAGAATTCAAAAGTGACGCTTATGGCAGATTTCTAATATCTTTGACTTTGAAAGATTTTTTGATAAACAGTCATAGTGAAATTAATAATAAATTTGTTGGTTATTTAACCAACTACAAAATATTAAAACAAAAAACATTATCGCAGTTGGTTAAAGAGTTTATTTCTAGTGACTTGTTTGCAAAACGGAACACTTTAATTCAGTTGCTTATAAATTGCGATAATTATGAAAATAAGTATATGGCATACTTGTTATATGACCTTCTCTCAAACGACGCAAATGGAAATGTCGATACTCAGGAGCAAACAATATTATTTGATAGTTTTCCTTGGCCAATTAAACAATATTTTCGAGATGCAATGAAAAAGACAATTCAATATACAAATGAACTATCAAATTTTGATATTAATAAAATACCATTAGAACAGCAAATTTGCTTATTAAAAGCCAATGATTCTGTAAAAGAAAAGGCAATGATAAAATTAAAAGAAATAAAAGCAAAATCGGAAGACTCTGGTTCAAAAGCGCGCCAGTACCTAGACGGCCTTTTAAAAATTCCGTTTTCTATTTATAAAAAAGAACCAATTTTAGATATAATGAATGAAAATCGCGCCTTGTTTAAGGATCTAATAATCAACGAAAGTTTTGACAATTCTGCATTCCAAATACCTTTAAAAGAAAAATATACAAGCATTGAAATATTAAACTATGTTAATCGGCTAAAAAAAGAGGGACACGCAAATAAATCCACACAGACAATAAAAAATGAACTAGTAAAGGGGAGCAAATCGCAATTATCAATAACTATTGAAAAAATTAACAATATTATTGCAGAAAACGCCATATTATTAAAAATGGAAAAAATCAAATCCAATGGAAAAAACAAGAAATTTATGATAGAGGAGATACACAAGTTTGTAAGTTTTTGTTCAAGTACCGTTAACTGCAATTCATTTTTGAATAAATTATACAGCAACTCTGATGAAAATAGCATTATTGACAAACCTTCAAACCCTTCAAACCCTTCAAAACCTTCAAAGTTAATTAAGAATATAGATAATAATTTCAGTGAAATTACAAATTACATATCAAGTGTAAAAGAAATATTGGACAACTCTGTGTATGGTCACGCGGAAGCGAAAAAGCAAATAGAACGAATCATCGGTCAATGGATAAATGGCGAGCAAGATGGTTATTGTTTTGGGTTTGAGGGTCCTCCTGGAACAGGTAAAACTTCTCTCGCAAAACGAGGGCTATCAAACTGTTTAAAAGATGACAAAGGCAACAGTCGACCATTTGCCATGATACAAATGGGTGGAGATTCAAATGGCAGCACTATACACGGTTTCAATTATACTTATGTTGGAAGTACATGGGGTGGAATAGTTCAAATATTGATTGATAAGAAATGCATGAACCCTATTATCTTTATTGACGAGTTGGATAAGATAAGTAGAAGTGAACAGGGGAGAGAAATAGTGGGAATCCTAACGCACTTATTAGATTCGACACAAAATGATTGTTTTCAAGATAAATATTTTGCAGGAATTGACCTCGATTTATCCAAGGCGCTGTTTATTTTGTCTTACAATGATCCTGACCTAGTCGATAAGATTCTATTAGATAGAATACATAGGATTAAGTTCAGCAATTTATCGCTTGAAGACAAGTTGGTTATTTCAAACAAGCACATTTTGCCGGAGGTTTATAAAAAGATGGGGCTGGAAGAGATGATTGTTTTGGAAGATGAAACAATAAAATATATTATAGATAAATATACTTCGGAGCCTGGTGTTAGAAAATTGAAAGAGATTCTTTTCGAATTAGTTGGAGAAATAAATCTAGATATTTTGAAAACTAACAAGACCGATGTTGAATTCCCCATAATTATTAAAAAAGAGGACTTAAAGACCAAGTATTTCAAAGACAAACACGAGGTAAAGAGTAAGAAAATTCACACAGATAATGCTGTTGGGGTTATCAATGGTTTATGGGCCAATGCGCTAGGGAAAGGCGGTGTTATACCGATTCAGTCGAAATTTTATCCTAGTGAGAAATTTTTGGATTTAAAATTGACGGGTATGCAGGGTGATGTAATGAAAGAGAGCATGAATGTTGCGTTGACATTGGCATGGGATTTGACAAATGTATCTACACAATCTAATTTGAGAGAAAGGTATAATGTAGAAGTTGCAAAATATGGAATACACATACATTGTCCCGAAGGAGCTGTTCCCAAAGATGGACCAAGCGCAGGAACCGCAATAACAACTGTTATTTACAGCTTGTTAAATAATAGAAAAATAAAAAGCAGCATCGCGATTACTGGAGAAATTTCTCTCGATGGTTGTGTAACTGAAATAGGCGGCCTAGATTTGAAGATATTGGGTGGAATAAAGGCGGGTGTAAAAGAGTTTCTATTTCCTCAAGAAAATGATAAGGATTTCAAAAAGTTTATGGATAAGTATAAAGATAGCGAACTGGTAAAAAATATTACATTTCACAAGGTAAAACATATAAGCGAAGTTTTCAAATTAGTTTTTGAGTAAAATTCTCAGATGCGCGATTAATAATGTGCTAAAATAATATTTTAGCTTATTATTATATAAAATGCCAGACAAACCATTATTAATTTATCAACCACAAGTTTTGGCAGTAATGTTAGTTTTTTATTCGCCAATTATTGTTGCATTATTAGTGTTTAGTATGTCTTTTATATTTCAAAATTTTAAAGGTATTATTTATTTGCTTTGGGTAATTATTTTTTCCTGGATGAGAAGCATTATACCTATGACAGATCCAAATAAGAGTTCAGGGGCGCCTAATGTTGACGGCCAGAAAGTAATGGATATATGCGATATAATTAGTTATAGCAGCGCCAGCAATTTTGGCAATAAAACATTTAGTATGTTTTTCATTTCATTTACAATGACTTACTTGTGTGGTCCAATGATTATGAATAAGGAAGTAAACTATTGGGTATTGAGTGCATTTTTATTTTATTTATTCCTGGATATAGGCATTCGCTCCTATTATGGTTGCGTAAAGAATTCATATGCCTATGTGTTTTTGAATATTATTATGGGAATTTCTGCGGGAGTACTAGCGCTCTTTGCAATGTATAGCGCCAAGTTATACAACTATATATTTTTTAATGAGACATCTTCTTCGAAAGAAATGTGTTCTATGCCGTCAAAACAGACTTTCAAATGTGCCGTTTACAAGAATGGACAATTGGTGGGAAGCACCACTGCATAAATATTGATATAAAACCCGGCATTATGCGTTAAAGTGCTTATAATTTTTCATAAACCAATTTCGAAAATCTGTTATAATTAGCTTTCTTTGAAAACTGTCGGCTAAAAGTTTCATGTTGCCTCGAGTGTGGTAGACATTAATAAAGTTGTTGAATGCAACAATTAAATTTGAAGTGGAATAATTTTTTAGATGAATAACATTAAACATGGGTTTATTTTTTCTTTTATTCACAACATTGTGAAAAATATAGAGCATATTTTTAAAATCTGTTTTAGTTTTTATTAATGAAAAATCCACACTCGAGAGAAATCTGGTTGCGTGCATTGAGCAATCTGGGCAAGGAAGCGAAGAACAAATTTTTTTTATCATAAAAAATACTTGCGGTCCAACTTCACTAAATTTTTCTTCCTTTATTTTTTCTGCGAGACTGTGAAATAGCATCCAAATGGGTGGCCCCCAGTTATTTGGCGACATTTTATATCTATTAAAGATAATAAATATAAAGACATACCGTGAAATAAAACATATTAATGACAAAATATAATATTGAAGGAGGTATAAATTTTTATGAAGAATTATATAAATCTCTTGATGAAGAAGAGAATAACCAGGAAGATAATTTGTGTCTTATAACTAACTTGCCCCTTGTAAATTGCCACATATCATTAGATTGTGGACACAAGTTTAATTATGAACCGCTGTTTAATGATATTTTGAATCATAAGACAAAGTTTAATAATATGGAAAGATGCATATTAAAAACGAATGAAGTTAGATGTCCTTATTGTAGAAAAGTGCAGAAAAGTCTTCTACCATATTATGAAGAATTAGGATTACAAAAAATGCACGGTGTTAATCATATAGATGAAATAAAACAACTCAAGGAGTCATCTTATAGTTCAATTAAATGGGTGCCTGGAGTTTGTTGCTTTGAAATTTTTGATCCATCGCAAAATGCTTCTATACCGTGCAACAATGTCCACGTTACCTTGGTTGAACCCACGGGCAAAACTTACTGCTATCATCATAAATATATAGCACAAAAGGAGTTTATTGCCAAAAAGAGATTAGAATTAAGAGAAAAACTAAAATTAGAGAAAATGAATGCAAAAATAGAAGCTAAGAAAGAAAAAGAAATTGCGAAGGAAAATATTAAGAAGCAAAAAATGGAGGAAAAAATGCAGGAAAAAATGCAAGAAAAGCTTAAAAATAGGGTAAATAAGACATTAAATAAAGTGTCGGCGACAATGGGTGAAAATATAATAGTTTCTTCACAGAACAATATTATTCATTGTGGCCAAATTTTAAAAACTGGAATAAATAAAGGCCAACAATGTACATGCAAGATTTTTAAAGACAATTTGTGCACAAGACACTACAATTTGGCAAATAAAGACAACACAGACAATGTGGCATTATAAAAAACTATTATAAGAAAATAAATATAAAATCAATTATATAAAGAGTTTATATGGAGACAAAAGAAGAATTGGTGAATAATATAAAGGAGTGGATAAAAATCGACGGAGATATATTGAAGCTGCAAAATGAAATAAAAGATCGAAGAAATAAAAAGAAGTTATTAACGGAATCTTTAGTAACCGTTATGAAAAAGAATGAAATTGATTGCTTTGATATTAATGGTGGTAGTTTAGTTTATAAAAAGAACAAGGTAAAGAAGCCTATTAACGCAAAAACGCTCGTCACTAGCTTAAAAAATTATTTTGCAACTAATCCCACTCAAGCGGAAGAGATAACAAAGTTTGTAATGGATAATAGAGAAGAACAAGTTAAAGAAACTATTAAGCGTAAAATAGATAAATAAAGAATCATTACTATAGTTAATAATAATGATTCCTAGAAGTATAAATAAGAGAGAACATTCGTCGATTGCAAACGATTGGGTCATTGAAAATGAGGTTCAACAAGCGCATTCTACTACAAAAGAAAAAGATGCGAGTTGTTATTCTGACAACGAATCGGATCCAGAATATGGAGCGTGTAGCACTTTTGAAAGAGAGCAACAATATTTAATGGAAAGCATAAATAAATTATGTTATAATAATGGGCCAAAAATTTTAGAGAATGAGTCTACCACAAATTTGGAATATATATATCGAGCCCCCGAGTCGTTGAACCAAGATCTAACTAGCTATTTTATAGATGTAAATGAAAAGGGTGCCACGCCAAAAGTTCACATTTGCGCATACCATATAAATAATATTCACACGCACCCATTTTTAGAGTATTTTTTATTTAAAACAAATAAAAAAGAAGAACAATTTTTATTTCCAACTTTTGAATATGAATCCACAATGAATGTGGTTACGAAAAGTTTAACGGTTATGGAGGTTTTGTGCTTAACATATTATAAGAACACTGAATATAAATACAAGGGATTTTTTGGTGATAATAATAATTTATATTTATTTTTTGACTGCAGCAATCTAAAGTTGGATTCGTACAATATGGGTCGAGACAATGATTTGTGGTTGGTTACAATGGATGAAATTATAAATCAAGAAAGTGTTTGTAATTTTAAAATACATAAAAGTGTAGTGGATTTTTTTAGGCTGTATTCTAGTTTTTTATTTTTAACAGACTTGTCTGGAAATCAAATTGAAATTCCGACGGTTGTTTATTCTGGATGTTCTAGAAAGAAATTAGATTTTGTAGCAAATTTTGGAGCGCTCCGCGAAGATGGTGACGAATTGATGGGAAAATATTATTATTTTACAAATTATCAAAATGCTATTAAAAAATTTGGTTGGTTGAATGATGAAGTGGAATGCGGTGGGTTGGTTAGATGTGCATTATTTTTGGGAAAAATGAAAGTACCATTAAATCAGCAAGGCGATGCAATAGATGAATCGGATGCAACAAAATATATGTTAATGCATAATGATGAAAATAGCGCTGACTACAAAAAAATTAAAATGATGTTGAGAGTTTCAGATAGAGATGGCGCCTGGACAAAAAACTATGACAGCGTTTTCTTGGGGAAATTTGATTTAGATGACGGGACCGTTTTTAACGACTATCCTTTATGGGTTATTAAAGAATGGAGTCAACAAATTGTTTTAAGTAGTCACATTATTGACAAGACTACCTTGGATAAAAGTTGGTCAAGAGATTCAAACTATTTTATATTATAGAGCGCACACATTGGTTATTATATAAATAATAAAATTTTAGAAGGTTTTTAGCAAGCGTCGTGTAAAACTAGTTTCTCGGTAAATAATATAATTATTTATTATCTGTAATAATTATATATTATATGAATGGAACAACAGTAATAACAACAACAGGCATTGCATTATTAATAATATATATTTTACTTCAAATACTTAATTTTTATGGTGTTGGACAAGATGTTTACGGAATATATCTGGCATTTATTATTTTTATGATATTAAATTTTTTTATGTTGCCGACAAAAAATGCTCAAATTTAAACTGAGTGAGAATTGTCTTCATGTAGTTTATTTTGTTCTGCTACTGTGTGTTGTTCTTCAATAATTTTTTTTAAAATTGATAATTCAATCTTATCTTTTAAGTTATCAATGATTTCACTCTGCATTGGATTTCGATTATTTATGTTATAAAACATATTTTTAAATTCAATAACAGTATTATGATGTTCTTCATTAATTTTTTTTCGTCTATTGTCTTTTATATTTTGAGTTTTTGTTAATTCTTGAATGCGTTTGTCTTTATTTTCGTCGCTCGACCAAGGATTTCTAAAATTTTCTGTACTAACGAGGACATCACATATTTCTGGTTTTGATATTTTAATAAATTCTTCTGACCCCTTGAATGCTTCTTTAAACGCAATTACGACTTTATCTGGTATAATTGGACTAGTTTCCATTAAACGGTCAAATTCTTCTTTGCACAATTTCAACATTTGTGACGCGTGAATTCTCTCTGAAGGATGTTTTGCCAACTCTATTTTAATATTTCGGTAAAATTTATCCCATGCAATTCCACTAACTCGATGGGCCTCGTTTAACTGCGTAATTTTTAAGAACTGTTGAACAGTCGAAATAATACCCCCTAAAATATTGAAGCCTCCAACAACCATTGCATAATAGTTCTGGTATTCAATGGGGACGCGCGTTTGGGCAAAGTTGGCTGTACCAGTTAAAGTAGAAATAACAATAACGGGAATAGTATACCACGCATTTAATTTATTATAAAGAGTATTAGATTTTGAGTGCAACCATCGATAACACATTCCCTTGTCAGCCCATTCAATGAGTATTTTTTCGTGTTCGAGAGACCATTCACTGTCAATTAAAGAAATCTCATTAAAAATGTCGCCGTCGATTTTATCATTCTCATTTTCCATATATATAATATAATGGGCAAAAACTATTCTTCAAAAATAATATTGTATAATTATATAGTTAATTACAATTAAAGGATGGACAATATTATTGAAAAACGGTTAAATGAATTAAAATTGAGTTTTACAAAAATTGCAGACGCAAAGAACGAAGACTTGAGAACTTTTGAAATACTAGAAATAAAAATGCATAAACTCAAGGAAATGTACTCAGAATTTGTAAATAATAATAAAAGTAATTTATTTGTATTTGGGTTGGATTCTTTTAGATTTCAAGGAAAATTAATTGATATTGAATACAACGATATGAAACGGCTATTTCTGGCAATAACAAATAGAATGTATTGCGAGTATTTCAAGTTATTTAAAATAATAGTCGATTACATAAAATATGACTGCGATGATAAAAAATTGTTGGATTTTATAAATGTAAATGACACTTATCCAATATATAAAGATTTGGAGCCGTTTAAACAATACGACTTTGAAATAATACAGAATTTGCACGAACTATTAATAAATCTTTTGACTTCATTAAATAATATTTTAATAAACAAGGAATACGATTTAAAATTGTATCAGACAAAAAATAATATAGGTTTGAGTATAGATAATTTTGTTAATACATTTAATTTTAACAATATAATGCTGAAAGAGAAAATTGTATTATTTATCACTTATCTCGAGTTTTTTCACAAGTTGCATAATAAATATTTCAAAAGATTCACCACAAAACTGCAGTTAATGTATAGTCAAATTACACATGATATAAAATTTGAGGATAATGACGAATCAAAGAAAATAAAAAATAAAACTATGTTGAATGATTTGCAAGATGAAGAAGTTGGGAAGAATATTTTAAAAGAGTTAAAGGCTAGCATTAATGACAATGCCGAATCTGAAAATGGATCAGAGTTTGAAATGATGGATAAATTGAAAACACCTAGGTCTATAAGTCAAGATTACGAAGAGGTTTTAAATAAATTTCAAAGCGCTGCTGCAAGTGAAATAGTCTATGAAACTTTAATAAAAGAAGATTTAAATATTATATTAAAAGTACAAGAAACGGCTTCTCAAATATCGGCAAACGAAGATGAATTGTCTATGGTTACACTGGATAGTTCCAACAGTGGAAGCGTTGAAAATGACGCAAACGCCACAGAAAATATAGAAGTAGTTAAAAAAAAGAGAACATATAAACCACGAAAAAAGAAGGAAACATTGCAGGAGAATTAAAGGCTGTTTGTCTTTAAGTTGTTTTTTACAATAATATAAAAATTGAATTAGATATATAACGCAATAACATATATAAAGAGCAAAAATGGAACGCCGAATCAACAAGAGGATCGAGACTTATATTACAAGCTTCAAGGATAGCATTCGAGAAAAGGCATCTAATTTGGGGTTGAAAAGCGATCCGTCCAATGAGTTAATTCAGTATATTTATGACTATGAGCGTCTGGTATTGAACAAGGACGATTTTATGAAACGCAAGCGCGTTAAGAATGTTGTGCCATTCTTTGATAGATGCTGCGCAAAACGCGCAAATGGTGAGCAATGCACGAGGCGAAAAAAGGAAGAGTGTGGTTACTGCGGAACTCATATGAAGGGAACGCCTCACGGCATTATAGATGAGCAAGATGCTGTCACGCCTCAAACGCAAAAGATTGAAGTTTGGGCGCAAGACATCCAAGGAATTATTTATTATATTGACAAGGCGTGCAATGTTTATCAAGCGGAGGATATTATTAGTAACAAGGTTAATCCAAAGATTATTGCCAAATATGTAAAGAATGGAGAACACATAAGCATCCCCGAATTCGGTATTTAAAATGATTAATTGTGTTATTAACTATTAATTATTTTATTTTTTTTACTTATGGATGAAGAATGCAAAACTATTCTTAATAAAACGGGCATACTTTTTGAAAATGACGAGGAACTAAATGGAATACTTATTTTTCGCGATACATTATTAAATGATGAAAAATATAAGAATTTGTCAAAAGATATAGACGAGTTAAAAAAAACCTTGAGTTCTTCATTTTTAACTTCATTGCAAAAAAGTTCGGTTAAAACGCAAAAATGGCCATTGTTGAATCTAGTTCGCCAAATATTATCATGCTACAATTATACGATGGAGCCCATAAGAAAAAGTGATGGTTACACTCCAGATGGTGTAAAAAAATATAAACGATATTTTTTAATTAAAAAGAAAATTGAACCATTGACTAGCTAAAACACAAGTGTAAAACTATGTGGAAAATGATTCAAAAAACAGAAACATTGGACAACCAAGTCGATTTAGAATCAGTAAGAGGAGAAAACCCGATGTTGACAAGTTTTGTTCCAATTAAAAGTGAAATTGTTGTTGCGAGAGAACAAACGCTGCGTGGCAAGATTTGTGCAAAATTAGGTTTTGCAATAGTCTTTACGGCGTTAATGTCCCCTTTTATAATTTGCGATTTGCACTTTGCACTAACTGACACATCGTGCATTCATCAATCGTTTGATAAGATAGATATTACTATGTACAGTTATTTGCTGACAAGTGCCATTTTTGGAATAGTTTTTGTCTCTATTTTAAACTGCACAATAATGTGTGTTGATATTGACAAAAAAAATCTAAAGGCGGAGAGTTTAGGATGTAGTGAGTTGTGTTATTGCCTCTTGGGATGGGGTTTAAAATTATTTGGGTTATCTTGGTCTATAGTGGGATTTGTTATATTTTGGGGTTATATGGATACAAGCAAATGCTCAAAACCCGTTTATAATTATTTATTGGCAAAATTTATAATAATTATTGCATCCATTTTCATCGAAGTTGCAAAAAAGAGGTCAAAAAATTAAGATTTTGGTTTTAACCAACACCACCAATATTTCTCCCAGCAAGTTCTAGCAGGTTGTTTAATATTTAACAATTTTTCTAATACTGAAATGACTTGGCCGTCGCTGTCCTCCATAATATAAATGAATAAAGATATTATTTAGTTGTTTATAGTTTAAAAAATATCTCTTATAACTTTATAGAATGAAAAATTTATTGAGATTGGTAACACTTGGTTTTTTAATTAAAACAAATTGTAGTTTTATAAGATCATTTGCAACTGCAAAAACCCCAAAATTTGTGAATAAAACGCTTAATATGAAAAAAACCTCGCCCGAACTAAAATCCTTGTCTCAGTATTATAAACCAAAGAGTTATAACCAAGAGCAATATGTAAAATATTTAAATGATTATAAAACTAAAGTATTGTTCGCAGTTGGGCCAGCAGGAACTGGCAAAACTATGTTTGCTTGCAACACCGCAATTCAAGAATTAAAAGGTGGGAATATTAATAAAATTATTTTAACACGACCAGTGGTTCCAGTGGAAGAAGATATTGGATTTCTTCCTGGAAATATTAATAAAAAGATGGACCCGTGGACCAGACCAATCTTCGATATATTTCTAGAATTTTTCTCTCAAAAAGATATTGATTTAATGGTTTGTAATAACATTATAGAGATTGCGCCACTGGCTTATATGCGTGGAAGGACATTTAAAAGGGCCTTTATTATTGCAGACGAGATGCAAAATAGTTCGCCTAATCAAATGTTGATGTTAACTACTCGAATTGGTGACGGCAGTAAAATGGTTATTACCGGAGATTTAAAACAATCCGACAAGGGACAAAATAGTGGGCTTTCTGATTTTATTATTAAATACAAGTTGTACGAGAGAGTGGTTAAAGCTCGTCAAAATGCTGGCAACTTTTATAACCCGAGTATAAGAATTATTGAATTAAATAATACTGACATTGAGAGAAGTCCGGTCGTAGTAAATATTTTGGATATTTATAGTACAACTGAAGATGATGCAAAGAAGGCGGAACTGGATGCTAAAAAAGTGATCAGTGTTGAAACACAAAAAGAACAACAAGAAGAACCGCAAGAAGAACTTCAAAAAAATGAACCAACGCAAATCAAAAATAGTAACAGGGGTGGTTTTAGTGCAGAGCTTTTTATGAGTAGTCCCGATTTTAATGACGCGGCTTTAATTCCACGATCGCACATGAGTGAGCGATTCAATAAGTAGGAAATTCTCGCGGAAAAAATGTTTTCATAACTGTTGTTGGAACGCAGAAAATGTAATGCAAAAATTCGCCAAATATAAAAAATGTAATAAATGTTACCCAAAATGACCATTTAAATAAATACGCCAATAATGCTGCTCCTATTATAGTCATTATTGTATCTACAATAGAAATACCAAAATAACGATATTTGTGAATGCCTTTTCCGGGTACACCTAAAATATATTTATACGGACACAAGTTCATATACATATATTAGTATATTAATTTCCTTGAATTTCTTGGAGTCTTTGAAGACGAAGCTTGTTTTTAGCGGTAGAGAATGTGTGCCAGTTTGCATTGTATTTTTTATTTTTTTTGAAAAGCATACACATTGCCTTTATCAATTTATGCGCTCCCTGTGGATTTTTTTGTTTTGCTGCGTAAATTAGAGCCGAAATCTCCTCATTAATTGTGTTGTATCCGGCAAAATGAACCCTTTCGCTGGCTTTTACCATTTCCATGGTTGATAGGTGAGAGAAATACTTTTTGTGCTCTAATGCGAGTTGAAGGAAATACCGTTTTGTGTTGACTTTTAGTTTATTGAAAATTGAGAAGGGATTGTACACATCCTCTAGGTATTGCGTTTGAACTTCGTGCGTCAAGAATTCGCCTATATAAAGAACAACATCAAGAGGCATTCTGTCCAGACGAGTAATGTCGAACTTGCTCCCGGTGCGCTCGTCGTGTTTTTTTTGAGCTATGCATTCCTTTTTAATGACGATGGCGTTTTTTTTGATGTCGTCTACTTCAAGTTGGCGACCGATTTCTCTCCGCATTGATTGAATCTTGTTCGATTCTTTTATATATTGAGTTTCTTTGACGCGCATTTTTTCTTCTTGATTTTTTAAATAGGCTTTTGAAGATTTGATCATCTTTCTTGTGGAAAGAACGGTATTGAGAGACTCAAGGTAATTCTTTTTGGTGTCAACCAAAAGGTCGTTGCACTGAGAAATTTTATAAGTTAAATCTTCTATTTTTTGTTTTCTTTTTTCCCCCGCGGGTGCACGACGAGGCTTGGTGGATAAGACAGTTTCGGCTTCCATCTTTTAATCTAATTTATATTAGTTTGCCAATTTGAAAAAATTTGTGTCAATTTTTAATTGGCTCCATAGGAGGGGTGCGGGGAACCTAGGTTCCCTGCAAATTTTTTTAGTGGTATATGTATTGAGTAAGTAATAGAAAAAAATTGAAGTAAAAAAGTAAGTGAAGTAGAAAAAGTACCAATAGAAGTGTTAAGTAGCAACAAATTGCAAGTAAGAATGACG